>JAABUJ010000115.1_pt1 | contig 178003 bp, 232 predicted proteins | sample 5559131 | NCBI WGS metagenome assembly JAABUJ01 (sample SAMN10711875, study PRJNA513366) | rock metagenome | isolation source: Antarctica rocks | place: Antarctica: Victoria Land, Mt New Zealand nord | collected 2016-01-07
AGCGCAGCGGCCACGGCTGGCGGCCCCGCCTGGCCCGGGCCAGGCGCCGTCGCTGCCAACGCGCCGCTGTTGGGCATGCAGGCCGGCACCTCGCCCGCAGCGCCCGGCGCCGCCCCGCTGGCCGCGCTGCCGCGCTGCAAGCCGTCGGCGGCATCGGGTCGCGCGGGGCCTGGCGCGCTACGCGGCGGCTGCGCGTCGTGCGGGCACGCCTTGCGCTTGCGCCCGCGCCGCGCCTCAGCGCCAGCACCCGGGCCGCCGCCCAGCACGCTGCCGCTGCCGCCAGGCGCTGCCAGGCAGTGCGCCTCCTCATCCTTGGCCGCCCGCTCGCGCGGTCCCATGTGCTGCGCCGCGCGCCGCGCGTCGGGCTCGCCGGGCGCCGGGCGCGCCGCCGTCGCGTCCGCGACGGAGGGCGCGCAGCCGCCGCCGCTCCCGCCCGCCGCGCCGGCCGCGCGCGCGGGGCCGGCTGCGCCGGCGGCCACTGCGGCCGTCTTGATTGGCGCGTGTGCGGGCGCGCCGGCCGGCGGCGGCGGCACTCCGTCGCGGATGGGCGACGGCCGCACTGGCGCATTCTCATCCACCCAGCGGTGCTGCACGCCCGCCAGCAGCACGCGCTCGACGTCGTTGTCGTCGTACAGGATGGTGTGCTTGCGGCTGGCGGCTGAGCTTGTGCGCCTGGGGCGGCCAGCGCCACGTGCGCCACTATGCAACCTCAGGTGTCTGACGCCGGTTGGACAGCTAGTTACCTGTGCAGTGCTGCAGCGTCAGCGAGCATGGTGGTCAACCAGCACCTTGACCACCATGTCAACCAGCACCGCGGTCACGACGTCACTGGAACTGCCGCTTACAGAACCGATCTCGTACGCAGGACCTCTGTGGCATAGCCTCACCTGTGCCAGGCGCGTGATACCCACGGCTGATGGGAGGTAGCCTTCCCCACCCGCCGCGCCGTAGAAAGCTTGAGCTTAAGGCCGGCCACTTGTGGGGTTGATCAGTAGCCTTGAGGATACAGCAGCGACAACCTGATCGACTTGTCGGGATGGCTTTTACCGTGCTGTGCTGTGCTGCGCAGCGGCCATGCTGAGCACGCCCATGTAGAACAAGCCCTACTCAGGTCAGCAGGAGCAGGCTGCTACAAGATGATGAGATGCATATCATGCTTGGTGGAAGTATAAGCTTGGTGTCAGCGTGCAACAGCCCTCGCGTCCTTCCTTGATACTATCCGCTTCCACCAAAGCCTGTCGCCAGCACGCAAGCCGCGCACGACACCGCGTGTACTGTGCTAGCAGCAGCCCTCCATTTGCAGACAAGGCAGCGCCCGGCCTGACAGAGCAGTGTGCAACACTTGGCGTCACTCGGACCTGATCACTGACTTTTCTCTTTCAGTTAAAAACATTGTTTCATATGCTGCACGGCGTCAGTATGCGAGCGCGGGCTGCTCTGACCAGACCGCTGCATTATGGCCGATAATTACAGCCTGGCAACACCCAGGCCAAATCCCGGGTTGCTACATATCCCGGCAGTGCTGGGAGCGAGCGCGGCCCCCTCGTCGCGAAGCTGCTGAGACAAGCGTGCTCAGCCCCGCACGCCAGGCTGCTGTTACTCCTCTTCCGCCTTCTCGCCGCCTATCACAGACCCCTCAAGGTGCTTGTACAGCTTCTGCACGCGCACGCCCGGGCTGTCAGCGCGCGACAGCCTTTGAGCAGTCCGCATGAACCAGTGCGGACAGGGTGCGCGGCGCACCCCCTTGTTGTTGCTCTCCCACATGAGGTCAAAGCCCTTGTTGACTACCTGCGCGCCAGACACAACACTGCTCTTGCCCTGCATCTGCCGCGTGCGCACTTGGCGCTGACTGCACAACAGATAACCGTGAGCTCCGCGCGTCAAACGACAGCGCCTGTTGCGCCGCATCATGCGAATGTGGTGCTGCTGCACAGGCGGGCAGGGCGGGCGCACCCGCTCTCCAAGTAGGGCGCCGCCCAGGATGAATGCTATGTACACGCTATTCCGGCGCATCAGCAGCTGCGAGGCGGACCGGCAGGTCAGCGCCGGCGCTGCGGCGCTGGGGAGCGCGCCTGCAAGCCCGACGGCGGCGCACCTTGTACCCAACCTCCATGAGCGGGTGTGAGGGCGTGTTCCGCGGGTTAGTCGCCATCTTGCCCAACAGCGCGCGCGCCTGCCACAGCCTTCGCCAGCAAGTCTATCACACCGGCGGGGAGCTGCAGCCCCTTCACCTCCTGTGCAAACTGCGTAGCCCTTGTTATACCGTAACCGGCCGAGGTTGGTTCCCGTAAGCACTGGATGCCGCCCAGGCGCCCCGAGCAGCAGCAGCCGGAGGCAAACAGTCAACTCTGGCCTGGTACCGCGCAGCTGCTTGCACACAAGCTCGGCCCGCTAGGACGCCTAGCAACTGCGCACAAAGCGCTGAGGCGAGCGAGCCAGCATGGTGCGCCGCCCCGTGCCTGCGCTGCTTTGCCATCACCTCGTCGGTCTGGACGCCTGGCGGCTGGGTTCCGGAAGGTGCTCGTCGACGTGCGCATGTGCTCACTGACGCCTGTGGCAAGCACTGAGGGGGTTGTCGCGCTGCTGCGCGCAGGCGGAGAAGCTCGCCTCCATCTTCGGAACAGGTGCTCGCGCTGCCGGGGCCCCGGCAGCCCTGCATGCAGCCGGCGCTGTTTGCTTGCCTGCTTACACACCCCTCACCGCTGAACTGTTTCCTTTACCGCTAGATACGGCGCTGACGCGGGCTGTCGCGCGTGCGTGCAGAGAAGGACCGTGTCAACTGCCCGTTCTACTTCAAGATTGGGTGCGCGCCACGCCCCGCGCCTCGCACTCCTCGCCTTGCCTGGGACAGACCCCAGGCGCAGTCCCGGCTAACTGCTGCCTGCTGCGAGCAGGGCGTGCCGGCATGGCGACCGCTGCTCGCGGCTGCACAACCGGCCGACCATCAGCCCGACGATCCTGATGCAGAACATGTACATCAACCCGGCGCTGACGGTGCCGCCGGGCCCGGACGGCATGCCGCCGAACATCGACCCGCGCGAGAGCCAGGAGCACTTTGAGGTGCGCTGCCGTGCTTCAGGTCTGCGAGTGGTCTGTGCAGCCGCCGTGTGAACTGGGCGCCTGGCACGCATAAGGAGGCCTGCCACTCACGAGGCTGTGTGCGGTCGCGCGCGCAGGACTTCTATGAGGACATTTTTGAGGTGCGGCGCCCCCTGTCGCTTACCAGGCAAGCACTGCCGCGACCCTTGGTGCACTTGCGCTGACCTGCGTTCCGCAGTGCAGGTCCTTTGTTTGAATTTTGGGTGTGCTGCAAGTGGTCCCCGGCGGTCAGGCACTGCTACCTGACAGCGATGTGTGCCACCGCCAGGAGCTGGCCAAGTTTGGCGAGGTGCAGAACCTGAACGTGTGCGACAACCTGGCGGACCACATGGTGGGGTCGGTGTATGCCAAGGCGCGCGGCCCGCACACATTCATGCGCACACTAATATACTCCTCGTGCTCAGCCTGCTGTCTACGGCCTGTCATATGTTTGAAGGCCTGGGCGCGCAACGTGTGCAACCGCGGTGAAGGACGGTGCCTGAGCTGCATGTCTGGTCGCAGCAGTGGTGCTCGCGCAGCCCACGCCCGCATCGCATCCGGTAGCGCAGGCTCTGTGCTTGAAGCGCTGCGAGGTGCTGTGAAGCGCTAGCAACGTTGCTAGGCAGGGGTCATTCGCAAGTCGTGCAGACATAAGCGGACCCCCCGGGCCCGCCTGCGCGCGGATTCGCATCGGGACGTGGCGCGGCGCGAGCCGCCGGGCCTGCCAGGCACCCAGTGTTCAAATCTGCAGGAGGGTTTGGGCCAGGGTCTGACCCGGCGGGCGCGCGCGCAGTTTCACGACGCGAGTTTCTCGGCCGCGCGCGCGCCGCAGGGCGTGGCGGGCACTCAGTGTCCGACGTGCAGAGGGTCAGGGCCAGGGTGCACGCGAGCTGACCCGGCGCGCGCGCGCGCGCAGTTCCACGACGAGAACGCGGCCGCGCGCGCGCTGCAGGGCCTGGCCGGCCGCTTCTACGCCGGGCGGCCCATCCTGATCGAGTTCAGCCCCGTGACCGACTTCCGGGAGGCCACCTGCCGGCAGTACGAGGAGAACACGTGCACGCGCGGCGGCTACTGCAACTTCATGCACCTGCGGCCCATCTCCAAGTGCGCGGCGCCGCGCGCGCCCGCCCCCGGCGGCGCCGCGCGCCCGCGCGCCCACCCACCCCGCACGCGCGCCCTCAGTCGCAGCGGCGGATTCGCAGTGCTGGGACTGGAGAGCGCGAGCGCTGCTGTGATGTGCGCCCTGGCAGCTCAGGGGCGCCCATGCGCGGTCAGGGCGGGCTGCGGCGCGCTGGGCCGGCACACGGGGCGGCCGCGTAGCTGCGGCCATGTTGGCCGGCGTGTGGCTGCTGGCCTTTCATGTGCTGTAGCCCGTATGCACTGTGCCTGTCATGGCCTGCTGCCTGCGAGCCTTGTAGACCACTTAGCAGCCGTCGGTGCGGAGGTCACCGAGTGAACTGAGCGCCCCCCCCTGCGCACGCAGGGACCTCCGCAAGCGCCTCTTCGGCCGCTACAAGAAGCGCCGCGACGACGATGATGATGACGGCGGCGACCGCCGCCGCCGCGACCGCTCCCGCTCGCCGCGCGACCGCGGCGACCGCCGCGGCCGGTGCGCTCCCCTGGCCTCCGGCTCGCCCCGGCCGGGCCGCGCGCGGGGACTCACCCTGTCAAGTGCGTCATCGCCGCGCGACAGCTGTGAGTGACGCATCCTTGGTACCCCGTTGTGCTTGTTGCTGGCGTGTGCGCACTTGTGCGCACGGAGCGCCTCAGGCAGGTGTGCGGCGCGGGCCGCGGCAGGCACAGGCAGGCACAGCCCGCTGCTGCGTGCACATGCGAGCGCTCCTGTCCGAGCGAAACCTGCAGTGTGCCCCCGCACGGGCTGCCGGCGATGCCGCCGCGCTCTGTCCTGGCCTGGTGCTGGGGTGCGCACAAAAGCGCCCTGCCAGCGCGGCAGCGCCGGGAGCGCCACCGCCTGCAGGGCCGCGAGCCGCTGTCGCGCGTGCGCGCAGGGACCGCGAGCGCGGCGACCGCGAGCGCGACCGGCCGCGGGAGACCAGCGCCGAGCGCCGCGAGCGCATCGCCGCCTGGAACAAGGAGATGCGCGGCAGCGGCGGCGGCGGCGGCGGCGGCGGCGGCGGCGGCGGCGGCGCACCCCCCGCCGCTGGGCCCCCCGGCGGCGGCTACGGGCCCCCGGGCGGCGGCTACGGCGCCCCGGGAGGCGGACCGCCCATGGGCGGCTACGGCGGCCCACTGATGCAGGGCGGCTACGCGGGGGGGGCGCCTGCGGGCCTGCCGCCGCCGCCCGGCATGATGCCGCCGCAGTGAGAGGCCGCGCAGGAGCAGGTGGCGGCAGGGGCCCGGCTCGGGGGGCCCGCCTCCCTCCCAGAGCCCACGCCGCATGCAGGGCCGCTCACGCGCAGAGTGCCAGGTTGTGGCGGTGCCCCTTTGCGCCGCCCTGCAGGTCAAGTGGCAGGTCACACAGGGTCTGGTGCAGGTTACACAGGTTACGTCCCCTCGCCTTGCAGCCAGGGCTGCTCTCGCGCGCATGCGCAGCCGTGGGCAGGGAAGCAGGGCCTGGGACAGGTGCACAGGGTAGAGAGCCTGTCCAGGGCGCTGCAAGTGCTGCCTGCTGTGTGCGCATCGCGGTACCCAGGGCTGGCAAGCGCAGGGGCGGCGGGCCTGCGCACCAAAGCCAGTGCAGGCTGTGCGGAGTGGCGGGCCTGGCGCATGAGGGGCGCGTCGCAGGGATGCAGGGCCAGGCTGTGTTTGATGGCCTTCGTCAGCAGCGAGTCGCGGCTGCAGGGGACCAATGTGTGCATCGCCGCACAGGGAGACGTGTGCACAGGTAGACAGGGCGCACAGGCACGCAGGGTAGGGTGGTGGCGACTGTTGGCAGGAAGTCACGGCTGCAGGGGACCAATGTGTGCATCGCCGCACAGGGAGACGTGTGCACAGGTAGACAGGGCGCACAGGCATGCAGGGTAGGGTGGTGGCGAGCCGCAGTGCCGACGGCGCCTGTGCTGCCCAAGGTGATTCGGGGCCCGTGCAAGGCGTGTTTCGTGCCCTGTTGTGTGGGGCTGCTCTGGCGGCACAGCACGGCTGTGGGGCGCTGCAGGGCCGGCGCACAGGGTTCGGAAGTAGGGTGGGGTGCAGACGCGGACGCGCATGTTTGCCTGGCAAGCTGATGCGCACCGCATGTGCAGGGCGGCGCGGGAGCGGGCGCACAGGAGGGAGGCGAGCCGCGGGCGCGGCGTCGAGCTGCCAACAAGGGGGTTGGTCTGTGCAAGGGCTATGTGGTGCTGCATGCTTGGCAGACAATCGCAGCAGCTTTGTTACACGCCACCCCTGTCAGGGGCGTCTCGCAACAAATTGGTACACTTTTGCCAGAGAGATAGACGTCTGCATGGCGATTGCTTGCAGAGGCGTGGGTTGTGTGCTTGAAATGCGGAGCTGTCAAGGTATATGACTAGGGGTATGTGCGCACAAAGAGTCATGCGTGCTGGCATATTGTATGCTGTATTTATTGTTGCCGCTTACATATACTGACTATGTCTCTCCTGGCAATATGCGCACACGTCCGGGTTGAAGCAGAGGCACCGCTGCCCAGCACCCATGCACGCCGCGCCCTCCCCACTCTGCTCAGGCTGTGACTCGCGCTTACATGACCCAATATGAGCCAACCAACGCTCTCATACCAGTTAGCATAACCTAAGTTGGGTCATGGCGTATAAATCAGGTCACCTAATCTATGCGCCCTTATGACCTAACATGACCTCACCCATGTGCAGATGACATGCGCACCAAGGCGCCACGCGTTTGTAAGGAGAGCACGCGCTCCCAAGGCGACAGGCGCCTCTAGGTGAACATGCGCTGGTAGGCCGCCCGCTCGCGCTGCTGCGCGGCGTCGCGCAGCTTGCGCGCGCGCGCCAGCTCCGCGCACACGCCCGCGTCGCCCGGCTCCGCCTCCGCCGCCGCGGCCAGGTCCGCCAGCGCGGCGTCCCATGCCTGCGCGCATCCGCGGGCTGGATTCGCAGCAAAACCTAGACCAAGCCTTGAAGCACTGGCCTGCGCCGCCGCGGCCTGGCTTGCCGGCCAGTCGTCCGGGGCCCGCGCCTTGAGCGCGACGCCGGCCTGGCCGCGCCGGAAGAGCGCCTTGGCGTGGCCGGGCACGCGCTCGAGCACGCGCGTGCAGTCGTCGCCGGCGTCTGCGGCGCGGCCCAGGCGCAGCAGGCAGGCGGCCCTGGCGCCGCGGCGGGCCGGTCAGCCGGGCGCTCAGCTGGGCGAGCTCGCGCTGCTGCCGGGCGGTCGTGCGCCGGGGTGGGGTAGGTATAGGTGTAGGTGAAACTACCTCACACCCTACACCCAGCGTGGCCCGCGCCGCGCCTGTTCAGAAGCGGCGCGATGAACGCGCGGCCCAGGCGCTGCACGTCCTCGGCGCCGGGCGCGCCGCCCGCGCCCTCGAATGAGTCCGGGTCCAGCCAGTGCATCGCCTTGTTGTAGCGCTGCACCGCCTGCGCGTGCTCGCCCTGCGCGGCGCGGTGGCGGGGCGCCTGAGTAGCGCGCGCCGTCGCAGCGCACGTGCGCGCTCGGGCACCCGCCCAGCTGGCGGGGCGCGCGCGCGCGCGCGCGGCGCGGCGGGCGGGCTCCCAGCGCGCGCGCGCGCGGCCGGCAGCCGCCGCGCGGCAGGCGAGGGCTGGCAGGGCGCTGCGCCGCGCCCGCCTGCGCAGGCGGCGCGCACCGCCTTGAACAGCGCGTTGCCGCGGGCGCGAATGCCCTCCGCGGCGGCCAGGCGGAAGTCCACCTCGCGCTGCCCGGGCGGCACCTCCGCATCCTCCGGCCACTCGGGGTACGCGTCGCCCTCCTGCGCCAGGGTTAGGGTTATTCCTGACCTACCCTTTAACCGCTTCCTACGCTTTGCACAAGGCTGCGCCTCCAACGCGTCGACGGCCAGCGTGGGGGACCGCGCGGAACGGCGGGCTGCGCGGGCCGCGCGCCTCGGGGACCCAGGTCTGGATGCCGGCCAGGTCCGCGCCGGCCGGCAGCGCGCCGCAGTCGGCCACCAGGCACTCGCGCAGCGGCCGGCTGCTGTCGGGCTCCACCGCCTCCGCCTCCACCGTGCGCACCGTGCCGTAGCCCTGCGCGCGCGCGCCCACGGTGCCCACCGCCCGGCAGCGCCGCGCGGGTGACCTGGCGGGCACCCACCGCCGGCCCTGCTGCTTCTGCCGCGCGCGCCAACCCGCCCCTGCCCCGGCCGGCCCCCAGGACCGAGCAGCAAGCAGGACGGCCCCGGCGCCGCGTGCGGCGACCTCCTCGGCACTGGGCCAACGGCGCGGCTCCGAGCCAGCCGGCGCCCGCCGGGCTCGGGCCCGCGCGCAGGGAGAGGGGCGCGCCTTGAGGACCTGGCCAAAGACGACGTGCTTGCCGTTCAGGTGCGGCGTAGGGACGGTCGTCACGAAGAACCTGCGAGCGGCGCGCCATGGGGGGCCGCCGTGCACCTCGGCCTTGGGAACGCGTTGACGGGCGAGGGCCCGCTCAGGAACCTTCAGGGCCATATAGGTAAAGGAACGCTTCGCGCATATCTGATTCAGAGTGCATGCCGGAGAGCGCACTGGCTGCCGTTGGTGTTGGGCCCGGCGTTGGCCATTGACAGCAGCCCCGGCCGGTCGTGCTTCAGCTCAAAGTTCTCGTCCTCGAACTTCTCTCCATACGCGCTCTCGCCGCCCCTGCCGCCCCAGCGTGTCGGTGGCTTGCACCCGCGCGCGCGCACACGGCAGTCTAGCAACCGCCATCACAGCGCAAAGCCGGGCGTGCCCCGCACGTTCCGTCGCGCGCCGAGAAGTCGCCGCCCTGCAGCATGAAGCCCTTGATCACGCGGTGGAAGGGCGCCCCCTTGAAGTGCAGCGGCAGGCCGGTGGCGCCGCCGACGCCCGCCTCCCCAGTGCACAGCTGCCGAAAGTTCTCGGCGGTCCGGGGCGCCGCGTCGGCGAAGAGCTCAAAGACGATCTTGCCGGCGGCCTGCCCGCCGATCGTCACGTCAAAGAACGCCAGTGGGTTGCCCGGGTCGCGCCGCTGCCGCTTGGGCGCGGGCTGCGGGGCGCCGCGCGGGTCTGCAGTGCCGTCCTCCACCATACTGGGGAACAGCGGTGTCCTGGACACAGGGATCCCTGCTGACTCTGGCTGATGTCCTGCTGAGCGTGTATCCAATGCTGACTCTGTGCTGCTACGTGGGCAACATGATGGTGTCTGCAAACCTCTGTCACTCTCCAGGGATGCGCAGCGCTACCGACGCACATGCTGCTCGGCCTCCCCGCTTCATCCGTGCACCGCTGAAGCGGGCTTCAGCCCTAGCTGCCTGTCAGATAGGCAAACAAACGGGATTGCGCTCTGCGTTGTAGACGTTAAAGTAGTCCCGCCCAGGTGTGCAACTGACACTCAAAAACACATCGTAGCACTGTCGCAAACCAGTTCAAACCACCTGGGGCTGAGCGCCCACGCTCGGCGGTGCAATCACCTTTGGTAAGGCTGGGCGCACGCCGCCTGGCGCGCCATGGCCGCCGCGGCCAAGGAGACGCGGGAGCCGCTGCCGTCGGAGCTGCGTAAGAAGTACATTTCCGCCAAGGCGACGTACGAGGCGCTGTGGCAGTCGCAGCTGGATGAGTGGGAGCACGAGCCGCCCCCCGTCCCCAAGTTCCAGGAGATGGTGGGCACCGAGCACTTCATCCCGGAGTCGCGGCTCGCCCGCGTTAAGACCGGCGGCGCGGGTTCCTTTGCGACTGGTGCGGGCGGCCGCGCGGGGCAGCTGGAAAGACAGTGCGGGCGTGTGTGGTGTCGGGCAGCTTGGCACACGTCTAGGTGGGTGGGACAACCTCGGTGCAATGGGTGCGCTAATCTGCTGCGTTATGACAAGGGTGTGCGTGGGGCCAATGCGCATACTTAAGAAGGCTTCTGACTGTTGCCTGGCGTGTGGGCTTGAAGAGCTTGTTGACATCCCCCGACAAGCTGCATGCGCTCACGGCCTGTTTCCTGGCAGCGCTCCTGCTAGCACCCACTGCGCAAGCTCGCATGCTGAGGCTAGGGGGGGCTGGGGCGTGCGCGGCAGTGGACATCTGCTGGCTGCGCTCCGAGGACGGCCGGCCGGACCAGCTGGTGGCGGTGAAGCGGCTGAAGCCCAATGTCGCGGTGAACCTGAACGATCTCGCCAACGAGGGCAAGATCCTGCGCACGCTGCGCCACCGGTGCGCGCGCTGCGCACGCCACGCTCGCGCCGTGCCGGGGCTGCACGTGGCCGCAGGCTTGCACGCTTTTCCTCAGAGACCGCACGGGCGCGCGCGCCGCTCGGCCTGCGATGCAGGTGCGGTGCAGGCTGATGAGCGTGCTGCGCGCGGGCGGCGCAGGAACATCACGTCCCTGATAGGCGTCGGCGCGTCGCTGAGCCCGCGCGACAGCGCCCAGGACGAGAGCGGCAACCCGGGCCCTCAGGAGAGCTACTACATCGTGCAGGCGCGGCCGCGGCCGCGCCCGCCTGCGCCCGCCCGTGCCTGCCGCCTGCCGCCTGCACCAGGCCGCCCGGCGCCGCCAGCAAACGCATGGAGGCCGCACTGCTGATGTCCAACCTGCCTCGCCCGGCCGCTCGCATGCCACCGCGTCACGTGCGGGTTCAGAGCGTGCATGCCGAGAGATCCTGGCCTGGCGTAGTGGAGAGCCTGACCCCCGGCGCAGCCTTGGCATTGGGGTCAGGCTCTCTGCTAGGTCAGGGCGCTCCCATATCGCTGCGGCCTGTGCGAGCACGGGGGCATGCATGCGGGCCGCGCGAGCGCCCATGCCCGCGGCCGGCGCGCGCAGGAGTACATCGACGGCGGCACGCTGAAGCAGAAGGTTCTGCAGCAGGTGAGGGCCCTACACTTACCCTGAAAAAAAGTGACTGGCGTGAAGGCAGCCACAAGCCGGGTGCTTCGCTACACGGGGACCCGGCACTTCCTTGAACCAATAGCGGCCCGCCCCATAAGCTGTAAGGGGAGCTTCCATGCCCCAACTGGACGTGCTTGTGGCATAGAGTTGGAGAGTTTGGGCCACCGCGGCCCGCGGTCATGGTACGCCCCTGTCACGTGCCGCGCGCACCCAGGCGCCCTCGGCGCGCCGGCAGCCGCCCCCGCGGCCCGGCGCGCTCACCCGGGCCCCCCGGCGCGCGCCGCAGATGGCGGACCCGGAACGGCTGACGTATAGCTACGCAGACGCGCTGGCGTGGGCGGAGGAGGTCGCGGACGGCCTCGCCTATCTGCACTCCTACAACCCGCAAATCATCCACCGCGACGTGAAGCTGGACAACGTGCTGCTCCGCAGTGCGCCTGCTCCGCACCCTGTCCAAGCCCAGATGGGGCTTTCTTAACTTTGCAACTCCTTGACTGAGTTGACGGCACGGTAGTGCTCCCCAAAAGACAGCGGGAGCATGCCTGTGCAGCGCTGTGAGCCTGGCACGCCATCCGTGATGCGAGCGCCTGGGTCAAGCTCGGCATGGCAGCAAGCTGCCTCTGATTCAGTGCGGGCCATGCGCTGCGGCAGGCCGGGGCCAGCAGCGGCCACAGGCGGCCATCTGCGGTGCGCGCTGTCCCTCGCCTGCATGCTGCCACATATGCTGGGCTTCTGATGTGCCTGTGCTGGCGTGTTCACTGCCAAACGCACTTTTGGGGTCTGGCAGAGTGCCACGGCAGCGCTGCAGACGCGAGCGTTGAGCACTTCAACAAAATAACAACGTATTGCATAATGCGTTACAAGCGGAGACCGTCCATTAGGGCTGGACTCACGCTGGGGCGGCGGCCTACGCCACAGCTATTATTAAACGCTGGGGCCCCAATATTGAGGGGCCTGCATGCGGGACCCTCTGCGGCAGACTTTGGCCTGGCGGTGTCCGTGATGAACCCGACGCTGGGGTCGGACATGCGCCGCAGCCGCCTGCCGCGCGACCTGCCGAGCTGCCCTAGCCGCGTGCACACCCAGATGTGCGCCCCTCTTTGGCGCCTCCCTGCCCTCAGCCCCGCTTTGGCTCCGTGCTGGCACAGGATAGCGCTGTACCTCCAATCGATGACATATGACCGAGCGCGCCCAGCTGCGCCTTGCCGCGCCGCCCAGCGCCGATGCGAAGCAGCTCCTCGAACACATGCGACGGGCGCTGCCTGCTTGCCGCCTCACAACTCCGCTGCACGATGTGGCTGCACGCTGCATGGGAGGCCGGCGGGCGTGGCATATGGCCGCACGCCGAAACGCAGCAGCGCTCGAGCGCGGCCCGCGAGCTCTGAGCCCGAGCGCGCGCCGCAGGAGCCGCAAGGACCGCGGCGAGGCGGTCGACGACGACGCGGTGGCTGCCAAGGCGGCCGCGCTGGACGCCGCGCTGACCGCGCACCCGCTGCCGGGCCAGGCGCTCGGCGCGCGCGCGGGCGGCGCGGCCGACGGCCGGCGTTACGCGGATGCGGCGGATGCGCCGTCCACCGTGTTCGACCTGACCGGCCGCACCGGCTCCTACCTGTACATGAGCCCGGAGGTCACGCGCTGCGAGCCCTACAACGACCGTGCAGACGTGCGGCCCTATGCCTTCTCCCTATATTACTTGTGCATGTGCATGTGAGGGCTGCAAGCCCTGCAACGACTGCGCGGACGCGCGGCCCCTGTTAAGCAAGCGCTGTGCCGGGAATTTGCATGACGCCTGCAAATTGCCTGCTCCGTGGTGCGGCAACAGCCCTCGTGCGGCAACAGCCACATGGCCTGCAGGTGTGCACCTTGTGGGGAAATTCATGAAGAAGCACGCGCTGAATGGGGTATGCAACAAAAAAGTTGCCACGCTTCTCAGACCTTGTGTCAGAGCGCCATTCTGTGGGGCATGGGGAGCGTAGTGGTTGAGATTTGGGTATTCCTGTGCGAGACCGCTGGGTGCCATCCTTGTGAATCAGGAACGCTTGGATTGAGCGAGCGCTGCACACGCGTCGCCCTGTCAGCGCGCTGCTGAACTGCGAGCGCGGCTTGCGCGCAGGTGTTTTCGTTTGGCGTGCTGCTGTACGAGCTGCTGGCGCGCGAGATCACGGCGGCGGCTGTCCTGGCAACCGCCAGGGCCGGGGACAGCGAGATCTGCGAGCTGTATGCGCACAAGGCGCGCGACCCGGCGCGCCCAGCCCAGCTGGCCGCGGAGCCCGACAGCGCGCAGTCGCGCCCAAATGCTGTGGCGCATGGAGCTGCCCCGCTCGGTTCAGCACCCGCCTTTGCGCTGTGCAGGACGCTGCTCTGCCTCGCTTTCTTAAGTCCTCCCGGCTGTGACACGTCGTTGATTCTGTCTGCGCCCCAGCGCCTTCAACTGCCGCTGAAACAATGATGCTGCACGCTGCCGGGGGCCTGACCGGGAGCATGGGGGTTTCGCCCCTGCTCGCTGCAAGCAGCGCTTTCGTCTGTCTCGTGCAGCCGCTGGCACGCACCCGTCTGGCCATGCGAGCGACAGCCTGTGTTGCATCACGCGCCCCGAGTTGGGGCTGGCCATTGCGTTATGGTAGGGATGATTCCTGACAGCTTTACAGCGCGCGCAGGTCGCGGAGGGCTACCGGCGGCCGCTGCCGGAGGACTGGCCGCAGCCGCTGCGCCAGCTGCTCAGCGAGTGCTGGGCGCCCGGCGCGGCCGGCCGGCCCGCCATGCGCCAGGTCGCCGTGCGCCTGGCCGCGATTCGCGCCTCGCCCGAGCTGCAGGCGCGCCCCGCCAGTTTGAATATACAGGTCTGCCTGGCGCGCATGCCGCCGGCGGGAGAGACGCGCTGTGCCTGCCGGCGCGCCGGTGCTCATAGCGAGCACGCCATAATAATCCTGCTTTTGTGCACCAGAGCTCACAGAAAGGCAGCCTGTGCTGGATCAGGCCCAATCCCTGTGTGCCGCCAAGCAGCAAGCGGCAAGCCGGCGATATCTGCCGCGGCCCCACCATGCTTGTGTGCGCCTGGACAGGAGTGGGACCGGAGGAGCGTCGCTCAGATACATGGGCATGGCTGCTGCCCGATGTGCGCGGTCATGTGAAGATGAGCATGCCAGCCTGCACCTGCCTTCCTAGCTGCTTGTCCTGCATGCGCTGATATCATGGCCCCGGCAAGTGCTACCTGCAGTGCACGTGCGTGCCACCCACCTGCTGTAGCCCTCTCTTTGCGTTCATGCCAATATCACGTCCAATGCCACTGCTGTGGGTCCTTGTTTTCTGTATGCATGCTGGTGGCCGAGACAGCTGTGACTTTGGCGCTCATGCTCACGATGAATGCTTATGCTGGTGCTCATGCTCATGAGCGTATGGTTGGCATGCCTGGTTTCCTGGTCAACCTTCATTTGTTTTGCATGTACTGATTGCGCGTCCCCGGCTGAGCTGGGCGTGGATGTGGGCTTTACTGGAGACTGCTGCAGTCAGCAGAGTGGTCAGCAGCGTGGATGTACTGGAGGCGGCGAGCACCCTAGCTGTTGCTGCCAATGTGCTTTTGCTGCACATGGCCAAGCACAAGGGATGAGCAGCTGTAGGGGGCCATTTATGGCGAATTGGAGCACCACTCAATTGTGTTTGATTGTGGGTGTCATCACACGGTGCTAATGTACACGCATGATAGCATGCGTACTTGATACACTGGGCTCCTGCTACGAGGGCATCTAGGCCTTGGCTTTGTAAGCCCGCTTCTCGCCTCCGTGCACGCACACACACAGAGCGGCAGCGCTTGCAATGCTCCCCACAGTGCTGCTCGTGCCATCCCTGCCATGCACCCACATTCTGCAACATCTTGGCCCCGGCAGTGAGGCTCCCCACCCGGCTCGGCGCTGCGCCGCGCCCGGGGGCGCGCTAGAGCAGGGTGCTGACGTAGCCCGCGCCCAGCAGCGCGGACAGCACCGTGAACGTCAGCTGCGGGAAGGCCTTGTGCGTGGCCGCGTAGCCCCTGGCCATGTAGACGCCCAGCGTCGCCGTCGCCGCTGCGCGCCGCGCAGCGCGCGCGTCAGCACGGTGTGTGCAGAGCGGGCGGCGGAGTGCATGCCCTGCCATAGTCTCATCATGAAGCGCGCTCACGGCAAGCACGCTGTCGGCGCGCACGCCTTGTGGGACCGCCAGCGGGGCTGCTGCGCTGCGCAGCACATCGCAAGCACGGCATGCGACAGCCCGGACATTGCCGTGGCAACATCCTGGCCTAGGTAGTGCACGACGACCCATGTGTGTGTCTGGACTAGAAGAGCGCGTATGCCACGCTCGGCGGGCGCACCCAGCGAGAGCAGCGTGCCGGGCACGCGCGTGCCGCCCGCCATGAGCGCCGCGCCCAGCAGCAGCGCGGCCGCGATGCCGCCGCTGGCCAGCAGCGACGCGCGGCTGCCCTTCTTCTGGTACGCAATTACGCCGCCCACTGCGGGGCACATGGATATAGGGCTAGGGTCCCCTTGCGTCGCCGGCGCATGCCCAGCGGCGCGCTGCCGTGCATCGGGCATGCACCACGCATGCATCAAGCAGCCCACGCCACCTTGCCTCCCGCGGCGGCCCCAGCGCGAACATGTCCGCGCTTGCAGACACGCATGACTGTGCTCAGGTTGACACCCCACACATCGCTCACCAGTCCATGCCTACCGTGCTGAGCTCCAGGGGCCGAGCTGTAGAGCTCGACGGCCTCACTGCTGCCTGCCTGTTGGCGGACACGCGGCGGCGGACCGCGCTGCGGACAAGGTGGCAAGAGGGACGAGCGCACCCGCGACCAGAGCGGCAAACAGGACTGTGGCAGTCCGCCAGGGGCCCGCTCCGCCCTCGGCCCCGCCGCCGCCGCCGCCCGATCCGCCGCCGCCGCCGCCGCCGCCACCGTCGCCGCCGCCGCCGCCGCCGCCGCCGAGGACTTCGCTGCCACCACTGCCGCCTCTGCTTGGCGCCGGGTCCTGCGAGCCTGCCAGCGCCCCCGCACCCCCTTTTGCCGCTGCGTGCTTTGCAGGACGCGCGTCCCCCTCAGTGAAACCCCACCGGCTTGTTGCCAGTGCCTGGTCAGAGGAGTCGGGCTTGTGAGTCGTGGGCCTAGTCGATCAACAAAAGCTATCAACTCGGCCTCATCCACGTGCGTCACTGCACCCAAGATCTCCGCTCCGACTACGAGGCACGCGCCTGGGCCGTAGGCTGCGGGCGCGCGGTAGGAGCGCGGCGTCCCGTACGGGCGCGGGGTCGCATAGCTCCCCGGCGCCCGGTAGTCCCTGCCGCAGTGCACAGCCCTCACTCACTCGCTGCGGCCCGCACCATCACACCCGCTGCTCAGCTGTGCCTGTGGCCCGTGCGCCGCCCCCGGACGCCGCAGGGGCAAGGGCGCACCAGAAGCGCTTGGCTGGGGGAGAGCCGCTCGCCTCCTTGCCCTCCTCTCCGCCGGCCTTCCAGTAGCGCGGGGACGTGTAGTCCTTGGGGCAGCGGTAGTCCGGCGGCGACCCGTAGCCCTTGAGCCACCACTGCGGCGTGAGCGACGCGCGGCACGGCAGGCTGGGCCGGCCGCGGGCGGCATGGCCGCAGTGCATGCCCCGCATCATCACGACTGGAGCGCTCTGGGCAGGGGATTCAATGAGGTTGGCAACTATATTCTGACAGCCTCAACAGCCACTAGGCGCAGCTTTGTGCACAATGTGCGGGGTGCACCCCGCCCGCGTGGGCAGTGCCAAGGTCCCACCCACTGTGCTTTCAGACAACCCGACTAGGCGAGGCCTGTTTCAGCCTTGCTTTGCGTCTGCTACCTTGCCTGTTGTGCTCTTGTGTGTTCTTGCTGCCTCGCGGTCTTTCCCATTGCGAGCACGCGCAGGCTGCCTGCAGTAGGCGTGCAGCTTGCACTGTTGCTACCTCAGGGGCTGCTGCAGGGCCCCTCGGGCTTGGGCGAAGGACTGGTCGCGCAAGATGGCGGAGCGCCTGCTGGACCGCACGTTCAATGCCTTGGCAGCGCAAGCGGACGGCGGCGGCACGGGGGCGGGCGCGCCGCGGCCGCGCACGCAGCAGGACGACGAGGACGAGCTGCGGCGCGCCGGCGCGCCCATGGACGTGCAGGACGCCATCGCGCGCATTCTGCTCGCCTTCAAGGACAAGGACTTCTTCAGGCGCGCACCAGTTCGTGATGAGCAGATAGTAAATGCACAGAACTGAAGGCAGACTGCTCCCCAAAAGCGCTGTGCACTTGCTGAGCAATGCGCACGCACGCTCGCAGGCTGATGGAGCTGCCGTCGCCCGACATGGACGAGCTGGGGCGCCCCTGGTGGGGCGGCACGAGCTCGGACGTCTCCAAAGCCTACCGGCGTCTCTCCATCCTGGTCCACCCGGTGAGCAGACCTCGGCGCGACTGCCGCGCGGCTAGCTGCTGCGCTTGCTGCTCCTCTGGCTGCCAGGAATGGGAGCGCTGGCGATGGCGCTGCATCACGAACCTGACCGGGCTCAGGCGTGTGAGGCGTGTGTGGCGGCGGCGCTGCAGGACAAAAACCCAGGGCCGGACGCGCGGGCCGCGTTTGAAGCGCTCAACAAGGCGCACCGCGAGCTCAAAGACCCCGGCAGCCGGGTATGCAAAAATTGTGCGTGTATGTTGCGTCCTATGATGTCACTATCATGCAACTGCAGGCAGCTCATGCATGCACTTGGCGGGCTTGCAGGGGGCGGCGCTTCAGCCCACGTGCCCTCATGGTTACATTCATGTGGCGAATATTGGAAACCCTGCCAGGCGCTGCATATGCGGGTCGCACCAAGCCTGGCGCAGGGGCTTGGATAGGTAGAGTTGCCCATGTCCCCCATTCGCGGCGCACTATTACGCGGCTCGCCCCGACCCTCGGCGGGCGAGCGGCAGGAGGAGCAGGTGAAGGCGGGCGCAGACGCGGGCCGGCGGCGGCGGGAGGCGGCGGAGGCAGCCGCCACGCCCGAGGAGCGCGTGCTGCTGTTCGCCGCGCGCAAGGACCGCATGCGCGAGCTGAAGAAGCAGGAGGCGCGCTCGGTCGCAGCGCGCTCGGGGCCCTAGATTAGGTCTAGGGCTTAGGGTCAACGTTGAGCTCGGCCTTCTACAGTATGCTGAGCCATATACGCGCCACAACCTCGGAACACGCACACGCATGCCGCGTTTTTGGACTGCCATATGCTGCCCCGGACACGGCCCTGGGCTTGGCTTAACGTTGTCGGGCGCGCCCGGCGCTGCGGGCCGGTGCTCACAGAGCCGCCAGGACCACTGGGCAGCGTGTAGGGCGCCCCTTAGTACGCGCCGCCCGCCGCGTGAATGTGGCGCCCTGACCCTAGCCCCATGCGCACAGGGCGACAGCTTCCAGGCGGTCATTGCGCAGCAGGTGAGGGAGAAGCAGGACCGCGCCAAGCGGAAGCGCGACATGCTCGCGCGCTGCCGGTGCGCGCCGCGCGCGGCGGCGCGCCCGGGGCCGGGCGGCCGGGCGGGCTCTGCCGGCACATCGCGGGAACTGTGCGCTGCGCCTGCAGCCACGCAAGCTGAGCAGGGGTCGGTGAGGCCCTTTGGTGAGGCCGTGCGGCGCGCAGGAGGGAGGTGTGCATACAGCAGTCCCTGTTGACCTCACGCTCTCCGAGCGGCTGTGCGTGCTGAGTGGCGCTTTCTCGCCTGGTCTGGCCGGCAGGCGCCAGGACGCGGAGGACGACGCAGGGGAAGGGGAGGAGGCTGCGGGCGAGGCCGCGCGCTCGGCGCAGGCGCGGCGCGGTGACGCCAAGGGCCGCAAGGGCAAGCCCAGGCTCATCTTCTAGGGTCCACATTACGTTTTCGCTGGGTCGGCCATGTATGTGTTGCAGGTTCTGTTGGAGCGCCCGGTGTGCGTCCTTACCGCGCTGGGCAGCCAGGGGTTGCTACGCGTTGTGCATTGCTTCTTTGACTGCCTTGGCAGCATGTTGATAGTGTGCCACTGTTGGGCAAACACTAATTGTATGCAGAGTGCTTTTGGGTCAATGAGGTCACTGAGGGCGGCATACTGGCGACGCCAGCCCTCGTGAGCGGATGCACTTGCATGCGCCACTGTCGGCAAAGGCGCATGTTTTGACATGGAGCTGGTGGTGGGATCGGATGCTGCATGCAGAGGCGCGGTCGCGCAGGTGCCTTGCACCATCTCAGCACGAGCAATCACATGGCAAAGCGCGGAGCAGTTTCATGCGACCCACGCAACAGCTACGGACTTGCCAGCTCAACGCAGACAGAGTCCGCGCACAAAATGTTGACCCAGCGGCTCAGAACTGCAGAGTGTCACCGCTGAACAAGTCTGAATTTGATTTCCACAGCAGCATTTGCTCTTAGCTGCCATTCTCGCAATAGATGTCAGCGTGCTCACGAGCAAAATCCTGTGGTATGTCCAGCTCTGCTGTGAAGGAGGCCCGGAACAAATGCAACAAAAGCTGCAATCAAGTGCCTGCAGAGCGTCGAGCAACAGCACCAGGAAGGGAAGCATGCCCGCGCCTGCACGAGCTGCGGCATGCTCAAACAAGCGCACCGCAAGCGCGTCAGCCCCGACGCGCAGGGCAGCAAGCCGCCTCACCTGGGGCAACAGTTCAGCAGCCGGGCGACCCTCCGCATCCCGCCCACTCTGCGCAGCTCAGTCGCGCAGCGTGAAGCGGGGTCACAAGCTGCGGTGGCTGCTGAACTGGTCGATGAGCTCCCGCACGGACGAGTAGACGCCCGCCACCGACAGCGCCAGCGTCAGCGGGACCAGCGCGTACAGGAACCAGCGCTCCACACGCGGCAGCCGCGGGCCCATCATCGCCTGTGGCGCGCCGCGCCGCTCATTGCAACTTATTCCGGACACCACACTCTAAAGGCGCTAAGGCGCGCGAGGCGGTGCCCCCTGAACCTCAACCTCATTGAATTTAAAGTGAACATATTTTTCGTTTTTCTGTAAATAAACCCCCGTCACTTATTCACGGAGCAGGCTCAACAACACCTCGGATCACGGAAGCAGGCTCGACAACTCATACGTGACGCGCCCGGTAGCGCAGCACATGGGCGCCAGAAGCCGTGTGCTGGAATTGAGCAGCCGCATGCAGGCATGTATACGTACAGGCAGCGTGCAGGTCAGAGCCAGGCCATGCAGAACTTGCGCAGGTGTCAGCACGTGCGCGCAAGGGAGACGCCCGTGGGCGAGACCCCTGGCGGGGCGCCAGCGCGAGGAGCGCGGGCAGGCCGCCGAGCAGCGCCCAGGGAGCTCGTGGACCGATGGCAAGGGCCCTGGCGCGGGGCTGGGGGACACACCGGTACGAAGAGCGCGGGCAGCGCGCCGAACAGCGGCCACGAAGCTTGTGGACCCTGGCAGGGACCCTGGTGCCGGGCAGGATGCCGGGCGGGGGGAGGGGGCGCGCCAGCACGAAGAGTGCGGGCAGCGCGTATGCGCCGGACAGGTCACCCAGCGCGGCGATGACCGCCGTCACCGTGCTGAAGAAGGGGAACGTGACCGCCACGAGGCACGCGAGCGCGATGCCGGCCACGCTTACGCCCGCCCACGCGCCGCGCCCCCGCGCGCTGCCCTGCCGCTCCGGCCTGCGCGCCCCGCGCTGCTTGGGGCGACCGTCGACGAAACCCAGGCTTTGCCTGGCGCTGCACCTCGGCGCAGGTCTTCATCAACGTCTACTGAGACGCTTCTGAAGACTGCTTGGGCCCTGCCCTGACGTCCGGCGCATGCCTGCACCCAGGCCCGCTCGGCGATGCACACCGGGGCATGGCCCAGCTGAGCCCCCAGCAAAGGCGCCGCCCGGAGCGCCCAGCACAGCGCCAAAAGGTGGAGCGCGGGCGCCGGGGCAGCCGGGGCGCGCGTGTTAATCGCAGGCGCGGACAGGTAGATGACCAGGTGCGCACACAGGTTCAGGGCACGGGCAGCGGGGAGGGCTGGGGCGCGCGTGTTGAGCGCCGGCGCGGACAGGTGGATGATCAGGTGCGTCCAGACGTTCAGGTTGATCTGGTACGCCAGGATGCAGTGCGCGAACAGGCCCGCGTTCATGACGACCGTCCAGCCGTCCTGCGGCAGGATGGACGTGAGCGGCTTCTCCAGGTCGAAGTCGCGGCCGAGCTGCTGGTACCTGCGCGGCAGGGTTAGAGATAGGGCTAGGGTTACACCTAGCATTAGTGATAGGGCGCACGTGAGACTTGAGCCGCGGCCGCACGCGGCCACAAGGCCCGGCACCAGACACCAGCAAGTGCACTGCCTGCTTTCATGTAGTCAGGTCATTTGCGGGCGGCGGCAGCGCCGCACCCGACGGCGCCGATGCCGACGTATGCGGCGGTCATGATGCCGGACACGGCGGTGACCGCCAGCGGGAACTTGGACGGCGTGCGCATCGACAGGATGTAGCGCATCCAGTTGACCTGCCCGCCGTACGTGAACACTGCGCGCCGCGGGGCGCCCGGGTCCGGGTGGGAGCGCGCCGAGCACGCTGCCTGATAGCTTGCTGCGCCGCCGTCGCAAGCTCGCGTGGCACACACCCCATGGCCGCGGCACGCAATCTATAGACGCCTCAGGTGCAGACACAGTGCAGCCGGGCATGCGCGGAGGCATGCACGGGAGGCGATGCGGGGGACAGCGGAGCGCGGGGCCAGGCGCGCACCGATGTCCATGACGCCGATCAGCATGCCGCGCACGTCCTCCGGCCTGGGCGCCGAGACACGCGTGCTCAACTCTGGCAACCCTGCCCCAATCCTAGCCACCCACACACACTGCGCCCAAGCACTGACAAACGCGAGCCAATGCAAACAGCGCAGGCCACACGCAGGGAGCGCGGGCAAGGCGCTCGGCGAGGCGCGGCGCGCACTTGCGCAGCCACTGCGTGGGCGTGTAGTCTGCCGCGCGCAGCAGCACCAGCTTCACCGCCGCAATGCCCAGCGCGAGCAGCATGCCGGCGATGCCGATGATGGAGCACCAGCTGACGTCCTCAATGCCGCGGACCTGCGCGGCGCACTCCCGGGCCTCGCCGCGCGCGCCGCGGGCCCCGCCGCGGCTGCCTGTGGGGACGCGCCTGTGCACACACTTTGCCATACGGGGCGTACATGTTCGGCAGGGGTGTTACACAGAGGGCTCCCTACTGAAGCACTTCTGTGCCCCTAAGCTGCCCGCCACTCGTGCTCCCACCGTAGCAGGATGAAGTGGGCCATGGATCCTCACGGAGCATCATGATGAGCGCTCGGGCGGCGACGCCCTGGGCCGGCACCTGGCTGAGCGGCAGGATGATGACGGTGACGATGATGGCGGCCAGGCGCGCGCTCATGCCCCGCTGGTAGAAGACCTGCTGCAGCGACTCCATGCTGCGCGGGCGCCAGCGCGCGCCTCAGCGGGTCGCCCGTCAGGGAACAGCCTCGGGGGGCCCGCGCGCGGCGCGCGCTGTGCGCTTGGCAGGGCAAACAGAGCCTCACGGTGCCGGCCGCGGCGTCAATGCGTCCCCTGCGGAGCAGCAAGGTATCGGCAGTGCAGCGGCTTCAGGAGCAGAGGGCTTGGTCAGTGCGCGGCAGCATGCGCCAGAGCCTGAGGGGGCCGCAGGGGCGCGGCCGCAGGAAGGGGTGCAGCTGCGTGCCGCGTGCCTGGTGGGGGGCAGCAGGGTGGGACATTGGGTAGGTAGTAGGGCCAGGGCGGCGGTTGCGCGCCTGGTCAGGTGGAAGACGATCGGCTCGGTGAATATGGTGAGGTAGACTGTGCAGTACACCAGCCAGCGGCCCAGGCGGCCCATCGCCACGCCGCCAAAGTCGTCAAAGACTTGTGCGCGCGGCACCTGCGCCGGGGCACACCCAACCCTCTCGCGGCAGCCTGGCTGGGCGAGCGCTCTTCCACGACAGCTGAGCCATTCAGCACGAGCGATTCCTCATGCACTAATAATAATGCATGTGTATGCAGGGGCCGTCTATAGAGTGCTGTTTTTGCAAGACCTGGCAGGCTGCGGCTGTTCCTGCACCCAGTCCCAGCTAGCTGCGCCACCTTCAGCGTGAGCATCGTGAAGAGGCGGCCCGAGTACAGCGTGCCGGCGGCGCACAGCGCCACCAGGGCCAGCGCCAGCACCCAGCCCAGGCGCGCAAAGGCGGACGGCAGCGTCAGCGTCCCCAGGCCCAGCATGTCCCCTGCACGGCGCCGCTCGCTCAGCGCTCGCGTCAGCCGGTGGGCACACAGGGGGTCACTCTGAGAGACATGCTTGCTTGTATAGTGGCCTGGTGTGCCTGCGAGCGCAGGGCTAGGTGTGCATGCACATGCACGGAGGCAGCTTTGGCTGAGGCAGGTGAGCGCGCACCCAGCAGGATGCAGGTGGTCATAACCACGCCGACGGCCGCAGCATCCCTGGCGTGGTCGCCGCCTTTCGGCTCAGCAGGCGCCTCCACATCAGCATCTGCCCCAATGCAGGCCGTGTCTCAAGATCACGTTAACAGAGCCGGCGACTGCAAACTCTAGTGCACTGCCTACAGTGCACGCAAGAATATGCTTGAGTGGGGCCGCCACCAGTGCGCTGCTCCTCATGCTCAGGACGCAGGAGGGACTCCTGGGTGCTGTCCGCCATGAGTGCGCCTGAGGGGCAAGCAAATGGCAAGGGCAAACTTATACAAGCTGGTGATTAAAAGTGATGTGTGAAGGGCTGGTGCGCAACAGCTGCCGCCTCAGCACGATGGCGTCTCTGTGGGAGTGCAGTGCCGTGTTCAATGAAAATAAAAGCGATTGCGCTGCTGCAGCTGTGTTTTTGCAGCCGCTGACGATGCTGAGGTCATTGACCCTGCACATTCCCAGCGAGCTACGGCAATGGTTGGCAGTGCCAGTACGATCAGCAGTGTACGCGCTTCCTGCACAAGGTTGCTTCCGCATTCTACGGCGCCTGGCAAGCAGCCCCTGTCTGTCTCGCACTTGCCTCTGATGCCTTGCAGGCAGCCCTTTCCGTGACGCCTAGCAAGCTGCTACCACTGTGACAGGAGTTTCCCAGGACAGCACCCAGGCATGGCGCTCTTAAAGGGCATGGGCGCGCTTGCTGGCACGTTTGCCGTGGTGGGCGGCGCCACGCTCGCGGTGAGCACCGTGGCAATGAGCGGCGTGCGGGTGGTGGTGAAGTACCGCAGGGTGCGCGCCTGTGCCATTGCCGACGAGCGGCAGGCTTTCACTGCTGACGCTTTGAGGCATGGCAGCAAAGCGCGAGCGCTCAGTCAGCTTACTGTCGTCACAGCAGCACTATCTTTCTGCGAGCTGTTCACCTTGTGTATCTTTACCTTTACTGGTGCACACATACGCGTGCATGTATGTGCTGACGCTCGGCGCTGCTGCTTGCTGTCAGAGGGAGCGGGAGGTGCCGTGCACCTTGTGCAGCGCCAACAAACGGTACGAGTGCAGCGTCTGCAGAGGTGCGCCGGCCCCTCTCACTCCTTGCACCTCCCACCACCTGCTCGCAGTACTTGCTGCGCGCTGGAGGCGCCGCAGGTATTGCGTGACCAACAACTCCTCGTCCTCTTCCGCAGGGGCCTGCGTCCTGGCTTGGAGCCCGATCCGGGCGCCGCAGGTGAGGCGGTGGGCCGCGTGCCCCCTGTGCGCCGCCACCGGGCTGCAGGCGTGCCCCAACTGCTTGGGGGACGGCGTGTTTGTTCCTCAGTGAGAGCAGCCACCACACGAGCAGTTCTGCGCTCTTGGTGCCGCAACTGCTGTTTGTCGCAAGACAGTAAACATGTCAAAGTGTTTCTGCCTGCTTACAGAAACCACCTGTTCTTATGGCCGCGACTGGACTGGATGGTCTGGAGCAGACATGCAGGCGCTTGTGACAGCCGCCAATTAACGACATGCTCTCATATTGCCAAACACGGATACGCAGAACAGACAGTGGCATCCTAAGGACAATTGTCACAAATGCTTGCAGTGCCAGACACGTGCGCGCAAGAGGCGTCGCGAGCCCGCCACAGGAGACCGGCCCACTTGACGCTGCACAAGCCGCGCAACGCGCAGACTGCACATGAGCAGTGCGTAGTGAGCGAGCGACCAGGCGGCGCAAGCTACATATCCGAGCAACAGTGTCACGCGACAGGAGCCTAAACAGCCACGCGCGCTGCCTCCTCGGCGTACGCGACCTCGGCGGACTCCAGCAGCTTCTTCGCTGCGTCGAATGTCGCCAGGCGCACGCCTGCACCCGGGCCGCGGTCCGTCAGCGCATGCTGCCAGCGCGCGGGCCGGTCCCGGGGACGCCAACAGCCAAAACTGCACAGTGTGCATTACACAACAAGAGCGCAGCTATGTGCATCTTCTGCCAGATACATGGTGCCTTCAAAGATGATGCTCAGAGAGCTGCACAGGCGCAGAGTGCTAGGTTTAGGGCTGGCGGGTGCAGAGGGCTTCGGCCCGGCGCGTGCGCACCCTTGTTGGGCAGGTTCTTCAGCGCGTTGGGCAGGAAGCCGCGGTAGAAGCCGGGCACGCCCTCGCGCGCAAAGATGCGGCGCGTCATCTCAGGCACCGCGACGCCGCCGCCGCTCTGCATCTGGATCTGCCGCCTGCACCATCCATGCGCGAAGCCCTCAGTCCATGTGAGCAGGGTAACAATGCAGGATGACATGCCCATGCGCATGCACCGCAAGGTTTGAAAGAGAGCGCTTGTGCACAGGTGCATGGCGCACAATGTCTGACATGTGAAGTGCATGATCATGACACATTGAGCGGTTTTGTCGAGCTCAGCCTGTTCACGCAATGCCACATGGGCATGCGCATGTCGATCAAGCGCGAGCAATGCCACGCAGGGCGCCGGGCAGGCCGCACCGCACGGTGTCAAGCGGGTAGCACGCGGTGGTGGCCAGGAAGGCCGCGGTGAAGCCGCGCGCAAACGGCAGGTGGTGCCGCGGGATGAGGTCGAACACCGCCAGCTCTATTGCCATGTACGGCGCGATGCCTGCGCGGCGCCGCGCTGTCGTTCTCAGCCAGGGCAGCCACCCGCGAACGGCAGGCTGTGCCGGCGGGAGCGAAGCCAAGTGCGCAAACAGGTGCTCTGGCTGCCAGCTTGCTGGCCACACGCACTCACCAATCCTGGTATGCACAAGGCAGCACAGTTAGTCCACACGGTGAGACATTGTCCGGTGGTGCTGGGCGCAAGCACTGTGGATGCAAGAGCCCATGCCGAGCGCCACGCACCAGACAGACCTATGAGGCAGACGTGCATGGGCGCCGGGCCATGCAGCCGGGCAGGGAAGGCAGGGCCGGCGCACCCAGCATGGACGCGCCGAGGCCGCGGAAGAAGGCCGCGTAGGAGCCCTCGCGCAGCAGCGCGAGCGCGGCGCCGCGCAGGCTGCGCGCGGCCGGGTCCACCGCCAGCCGCAGCCGCAGCGTGTCCAGCGGGTATGTGACCTGGCCGCGCAGAGGCGCGTGCAGCCGTTACCGCATGTGAATATGTGACCTGGCCGCGCAGGCGCATGCAGCCGTCGCACACCAGTGTGCTGGCATGTGAGCCGCGCCATAAAAAAAAAACATCGTGCGGTCGCTACACCACCACCGCCTCTGCAACCTAGCCACGTGGCTGAGCACGAACCGCGATGCAGAGTGACTCAGGTAACGTGCGTCTGTACTCCTGTGCGCAAGACATGCAACCCCAGTACACGCACGGTGTCTGCAGCATGGTGTTGCGGGGGAGCAATGTGTCGTGTCTGGGAAGGGTCGTGTGCAGTGCGGGCCTGGAAAAGGAGCGTGACTCCCCCGCAAGCGCGCAGCGCACCAGGGTGGCAGTCATGCCCGCGCAGGCGCCGGCGCTCAGCCGCGCCGGCACACTCAGCTTGCCGTCGCGGTCGGAGAACGCGCGCTTCAGCACCTCATACGAGTAGAGCTGCGTGGCGCTGTACGGGATGACGCGCAGGATCTGCGGGATGTACATACCCCCTGTTACTCACGCCCGGCCGCCGCTTACTCCGCCTGCTCGGTTACAACATCTCGCGCGCCGCTGGCTCAACATAGGCTCAGGTCAGCTGCTTGGCAGTGCGGGGCTCAAGCAGGGCACGTTGCTGTGCGCACGCGCAAGCAGTGAGCACGCCTCCGCAAATGTAAAAATGCGGCGACGTAGGGCCTTGCCCTCCAATCGCACTTGCTCAGGGCGTGGCAGCCAGGCAGGTGCACCCCCGCAGCAGCGCGCCTGCGGCAGGTTGCCCTTCCAGTAGCCGCGAATGCCCTCCTCGCGCCCGATTGCGGCCAGCGCGTCCAGCACTCCGCCGCCGCGCGCCGCGGCCGCCACCGCGCTCTTGCCCAGGCCGCCGCGCGTCTGCAGCAGCAGCTTGACGCGGTCCAGCGGCGCGGTCAGGGACTTGCCTGCGGCGCGCAGGCGGGCACGCGCCTTGGTCGCCGACGGGCGTCGCAGTTGCCTGCCTTGCAGAGTGCAGCACATAAAGCAACCAGTCCACCACAGGCGCACACAGCAACTGAGGTCAGCCAGCCACCAGAGGGGCCCGGCGCACCAATCGCGCCGGACACGGCGCCCGCCGCGAACAGCACCAGCGGCCGCGGCAGCACCGCCAGCGCGGCGACCGGCCGTGAGACCAGCAGCTGGCCGCAGGTGAGCCGGCCGCTGCCAGGCTCCGCCTGCGCCAGCTCGAAGCAGGCGGCGGGCTGCTTCGCCCGCCGCGAGCGACGCCTCGGTCCCGCAGGCGCAGCGCACCAGCTGACGGAGGCATACACGCCGCTGTTGCTGTGCTGGCTGGGCAGCGCGAGCTCACCCTCAGCGCTCGAGCATGTCGCGGCCGGCGCGCAGCTGCGGCGCTGCCGAAACTCCACGCTCATACGCGTGAGCTGTGCGGTGCACCAGGAAGGGCACACAGCTTTTGAGATTCTTATGGAGAGGAGTATCGCGTGTGTCTGTTGAAAACAGTCTCAAACTGCATCGCCGGGCTTCACGCCCTACTAGGCCTAGGCTAGGCCTAGGCCACATGCGCATTCCCTGAATGTCCTTTCTGACTTCACGTATTCCTTACATCCACATACCGAGAGCATCATGGCTTCCAGAGCTCCATGATGGCGCCGCGCAAGTGCTGCAGCGCGGGCTCCAGTGCGTCCTCGCTGTTCGCCAGCAGGGGCGCTCCAGGCAGCCGGCGCGTGGGCTCGTCCAGCCCGCTGTCCGCGCCGCGCTGCAGCCGCGCTAGAGCCAGGTCCACCGCCTGCAACGGCAGGCGGCTTTCAGTGCGGCAGTGAGAAAACTGCAGCATCTGCAGGCCTCAGGCAGACACCCCTGGCAACACTGTAGCAGCTCATGCCCGTCTTGTTTGTAGTGAAGACCTAACCGCATGCGGAGCCATGCGTGCTTGAAGAGCCCGGTTGCCGCACGCTAGGTAGCCTTGGTGCATCGAGCATACGGCTGATATCATGCTGCGTGATATATGACGATGCGACTGCAGTGAGACATGTGACGCAAGCGCGCACGTTGCGCCCCATTCAAATTGAGCATGCAGCGCTGAGCAGTGCTTACGCATACTGCCTGGTGGCGCCGCGAGGTGCGCAGCAGCCGCTCCTGGACCATGCGCCTCGGCGACTTTGCATCGCGCCCTCATTTTGTGCAGGGCATGCCCGGGGCGAGCGCGCTCGCGAGCGGGCCCTACCCGTAGCGCATGTGCCTGGAGCAGGTGCAGGGGCGAGGTGGACAGCAGCTCCTCGCCCGCACAGGGATAGGGATAGGGTAGGGATAGGATAGCGCCTGCACGCGCCTGCAGCAGGCGCAGGGGCGAAGTGGACAGCAGCTCCTCGCCCGCCGCGGCCGCCGCGCCGCCCGCGGCAGGCTCGAATGCCGACGGCAGCAGCGCCGCGCGCGCGTCCCGCCCCGGCACGGCCAGCAGGGCCTGCACGCTCAGCCGCCGGGCCCTCTGGCATGCTGGCAGGTCGGGGCGCTGCTGGCACCGCTGGTGGTGCTTAAGGAGGCTCACATGCATACGCACTAGGCCTGCCTGCTCAGACAACACACAGGTGGAGCACTCCAGCCTGAGGATGCCAGCTTCGCTGCCACTGTCAGGATGTGCGCAGGCACGCAGTGCAGACGCACTAATGTCTGTGAAGGCGAGCGCGCACTGCATGTACGCCAAACCCTTGCAGGTACCTGAGTCCAAGCCGCGGCGCGCGCCTGCAGTATGCGGTTGGCGGCGTCGCCCGCAGCGGCCGCGGCGGCGGACGCGCCCGGCGCGCCCTCCTCGCCCAGGGCCTTGCGCCCGAGCAGCGCCACGCCCGAGCGGCCGCGCGCCTCGCGCATGCTGGCCGCCAGGTCCGCACCCTGCCGTGGCGCGCCGCGGATCACGCAGGGCGCCCGCGCTCACTGCGCTGAGCACTGAAGCGTAGGAGGGTGCACTCGTGGCGGCTCTGCGGGGGATACGAAATGTACGGCATGAGGTGCAGCAGGGGCACCAACATGCAGCTCGGACAAGTTGAAGCACACCCGCAATCATGATGAGCAGACTGACTCGTTCTGCGGCCGTTTCAGCAGGGGACAAGGCCCAGGCTTAAGGCCCAGGCTAGGTGGCCATGCCTGCCGCTCGCCGGCTGCGACGCCCTCGCGCGTAAGCGCGCCGGGCGCCGCTGCGCGCCCGGCGAGCGCGCCCCAGCGCGCCGCCAGCGCGGCTGCCGGCGCGCCCCCATCCCGCAGCGCGTCCGGTCCGGCAGCGTCGTCGAGCTGCGCGCCCGCCTCATCCAGGCTTGCCGGATCTGCGCAGCAGCGTGGCGGCGGGCGCTGGCAAGAGCTTTGTCCTGATCCGCGCGGTCCGTGTTGCTCCGCGAGAGGCGTGCTGGCTCGGTCCGCCCCGCACACAACAGTCCCGCTAGACAGGCCAGCTGCTGACCCGAGTCGGGCGAAGTCCAAACCCGTTGAGCGCTCGTGGCGGAAGAGCAGCGCGCTGCTTTGGTTCGCGCTGCTGGCGTGTGTGCGTGTGGGCACGCGCTCACCTAACGCAGGATGGCAGCACTTGGCAAATCTAGCTTGCCTTGCATGCACCTGCCATGCGCTGCACCACAGCTGCTGAAGCACGGCGTATAGACCCCCAACCCTACTGTAACCTTCCTTGCCCCGGACCCACGCAGGGCCCCCGCGCACCCAGGCCCTCCCGCAGCACCACCAGCTGGCTGCACAGCTCGGCCAGCTCGCTCTTAGAGCCACCGCACTCCGCCGCCTCCCTGCCGCGCGCGTCCCCACTGCTGGAAAATGACTGCGCTTTGGCAGGCCTGAGACAACAGCTTGAAGGCATGCGTGCTAGGAGTGGGGCGCTGCCAGTCAGCGCAGACACACCCCTGCCACAACAGGTGCCCGCAGACGCGCGCACACAGCAGGACGGAGTCCGCACAGTGCAGGCAGGGAGCAGGCGCGCCTGTCTGCGAGCCAGCTCAGGAAGCTGAACGTCAGCCTGGGCCGGTGCGCCGCCACCCAGGCGCGCAGCTCGCTCGGGCCGAGCGCGCTCAGCTCCGTCAGCAGCGCCTGGAACACCCGCACGCACACCGCTCACATCTGCTGCCGAACCTCAGCAGCTCAGTTGGCAACACCCGTTGCAGGGGCGCTGCGCAGCGCCCCGGTAGAATGTAGCAGGGCGCGCTGGAACGCCCCAGAGTCCTGCGCCTGCGCCTGCGCCTGCGCACCTCGTTGTCGCATGACACAGCTCGCAAGCTGAGCCGGTGCGTGCGAGCAGCTCTGCGGTGCTGCAGCCTGCATTGCTGTGTGTTGGCTGCGCTCGCAGAAGACAGCGAGCGCTGCCTGTTGCTGTGCCACGCGGCCAGCGACGTGCGGGGGGCAGCCTCGGCGTGCCCAGGGCGCAGCTCGACGCTGTGGAGTACGCACGGGGCCCAGCAGCCGGCGCACATGCTTGGATGCATGGTCAGGTCATGCACGACGTGAGCAGCGGCGGGCGCCTATGCGTCAGGTGCTCAGACTTGCAAGGCAGCCCTCTGACTGCTGAGCGATGTGACCACATGCCATCGGGTAGCCGATGCATCGGGTAGCCCATATGGGCTACCCGGAGGGTGGCGCATGTGCCCACCCCAGAGAGGACGATGGCCGAAACCAGCACACCTCGTGCTTGATCAGCAAAGCTACCTCCAGGGAGTCCTTGGAGGGGCTTGCAATATGGGCCAGACAGGTTTCCGCAGGCCATGTAGTGGGAGCACAGCCAATGCCTGTTTTGCAGGCACCGTCCCGCGTCACTCCTTCGCCAGAGTGCTGACACGGCGAGAGGCGTGTGAGATTAGGCGCAGCAGGTACTCTGGGCGCCCCGCGCAGCAGGACAGCAGGAGCCTGACCGTGAGGGCAGGCTTTGGCGACGAGCTGCTGGACTTCATCCTAGGTGCGCGGCCTGCCAGCCGCGCCGGCTGTGCTCTCGGCCGGCCTGCGCCCGGTGGCAGCGCTGTGTGCCGCTGGGGGCGGGCCACGTCCCTGGCTTGGCCTGCGCCCTGATGTGAGAGGCGACACTGCTGACGGGTCGGGGGTGTCGTTGATGACACGCTGCTGCTTCCACGCCAAGCTGTGAGGACAAGGGCAGGCGGCGCTGCAGAGGCGCAGCCCCTCCTCTCCAGCCTGCTGTCGAGCAGAAACGCTGCCGGAGCGGCGCTCACCCGCCCGTCGGCGCCGCAACGGCGCTCACCCGCCCGTCGGCGCCGCAGCCGGGCCGAAGCTGCGGAAGTGGTACGGCGAGGGCGAGCGCGGCGCCGCGGTCGCGCAGCCGCGCGGCCCGGGCGGCGCGCCGCGCGGCGCGCCCGACGCGCCCGCGCGCACGGCGGTGCTCGTGACCGACGCCGACAGCCCCACCGGCGAGCAGATCGTGCTGCAGCTCATCTTGGCCAGGTGGCGCCCGCCTCCACGGTCCGTTCGTCTGTGCCGCCGCGGCTGGCGGCGCGGCGGCTCCATACGGCCCTCTCGTGTGTTGGTGAGTCGCTGGTCCCGCGGGCCAGCGCGACGGAGTGGCTCGGCGCTCAGACAAGGGGCAGTGTGCAGACGCTTCAAGCCGGCATGCATCCAACCACCCTGCCCACTGGGGGGTGCAGTGGGCCAGCGCTTCAGCCAGCTAGGGCTGCTTAGGTGGGGAGGAGGCGCTGCGCCGCAGCCGGGCAGGCGGGATGTGCGGGCGCGCCGCCTATCGAGTGTCCCGTTCCTGTGGAGCCCACACATGTCGGGCGGCTGGTGCAAGCGGGCAGGGCTCATGCGACCCGGCGCTGCGCGCTGGGCGGGCAGGCAGGAGGTGCGCGTGCTGGTGCGCGACGCGGCGGCCGCGCGCGCCGCGTTTGGCGAGTACGTTACGCCGGTGGAGGGCGGCATAGGCGCGCGCCGCCCCTGCACGCGCTCTGCGACTCCCGCCTGTGCGAGCCAGCCCTGCGGCCAGCAGCTTGAGTGAGTGCCGGGCCGCACCATGTGGTGTTTGGAGCAGCGGGCGCGGCCGGAGGGGGAGCGGGGCACAGGGCGCTGCTTGGCCTGGTTGAGCGGCTGGCGGTGTCGCATGCTAGGGAGCCCGCGCCTGAGCGCCGCGTACGCTGGCGTGGCAGGCGACGCGCGCGCGGTGGCTGCTGCGCTGCGCGGCGTGCGCGCGGTGGTGTGCCCCGGCCGCATGGGCGCGCTGCTGCCGGCGGCGGCGGCGGCGGGCGTGGGCCACGTCGTGCTCCTGGCGGCCGCTGGTGCGCGGGGGGCCCGCGCGCTGCGGCTGATGCGCGGCGTGTGTCGGCCGCCAGCCTCGGCCTGAGCGCTTGCGACCGCAGGTTACCTGTGTTGCTGTTTGTCGCGCTTGCACAACGAGCACTGCAGCCACAAGCAGAGTGTCAGGTTTTATTGTGCGCTGGCAGGCCCCATCATGGTGTGCCTGCGGCCCTTGTCGCGAGCGGCAGGCGGAGCTGCGTAAGCCGTGCCTGTTGGCCTTGCCAGGCAAGGGACGCCAGCATGCGCCCTGCTGCCTCCCCTAGCGGTCTGCAACTGGCGGGCATGCCTGTGGCGGCAGCTCGCGCTGCACCTGATCACAGATTCACCGGTGCGCAGCAGTGGCCTACAGCCAAAATGCGAGTTGTGCGCTCGCGCCAGGCGGGGGCGGGGGCGGGCCGCTGGGCGGCCTCCTGGGCGGCGAGGAGGCGGTGCTGCGCGACCCAGCGCGCGAGCGCGCGGCCGCGCAGGCGGGCATACCCTACACGCTAGTCCGCACCGGCCCCTTGCGCAGCATCCCGGCCGGCGCCGGGGATCCACGCGTCACGGAGGTGCGCGCACTCCGCGGTCGCCGTGTCGGGCCACGACACGGAGAGCATCGTGCTGTGCCGTGCTTGGTTTGCCTGCGCAGTGCCCACCAACTCCTACATGGACCACGCACCTACAGCCAATGTCGGGCGTTTGAGAAGTTTTGTACAGAGTGTGTGCGGCGCTGCAACAAGTGGGGAGCCTTTGCCCGGAGCGCGGGACCCTGCTGGCACCACAGGATAGGCCCAAGCAAGTTCTAGCCGATTCACATGCCTGCAGCATGGGTGGACGGCCCATTGTCATTCTTTTCCTGTCTTCATGTCATTATGCTGCATGGGCAAGCCTGAGCCGTCGCGTGTTCGCTCGCTCCGCAGGGCGCGGCGCCCGCGGGCGCCGCTGCGGGCGCGGTCAGCCGCGAGGATGCGGCCGCGGTGCTGGTCGGCGCGCTCGCGCCGCCCGCCAGTGGCCGCAGGGAACTCGCGCTGCTAGGCGGCGCGGGCGGGCCGGGCGGCGCGGGCGGGCCGGGCGGCGTGGCCGTGCGGGAGCAGCTGCGGGACCTACTGGGCACCGATGGGTTGCAAGCGTGACGTCTCAGGGCAGCAGCCTGGCGGCAGCTGAGTCTGCGCCAGCGTGAGGAACGCCTTCAGCCCCGCCGTGCCAGCAGTGTGTCTAGCTATGGTCTGCATCGGAACTCTGAGGGCTGGCGTTTTGGGGAGGGACGCACACTCACCGTCGCTGCATCCTCTGTAACCACCCACAAATGGTGACTGGTCCAAAACTCTGTCTATTGTAAGGCAGGATGAGAGTCAGAGGACACGAACGGAAGTTTCTGCAAATAGATATTTAGCAATGCACTGCATTTGTCAGCGTGCTGTACCAGCCATTCGTGCGCACAGTGTCCCGGCCTATCATGTGCAGTAATTGGCAGCACTCTCCGTGCGCTGGCCCCATATATATGTGCTCAAAGCGCAGCCACCCTCAATTTTGCAAGACCCTCACTGTGCGCCCAAAGGGCCACGCAGCGTGCATGGGCTGCTGACAAAGCAGCAGGCTCCTGGGCGGCACAGCGCACAGTGTGTAGTCGCGCGGCGCGCTCAAGGGACTGGAGACGGCCCGTGCGCCGCTTGTGAGCAGATCCACCGCCGGACCTGGTACGGCAGCGTCTGAAGCAGAGCTCTGCACCGCCGCCCTGCACGCAGTGCAACAGGCAGCAGGCAGGCTCTCCCAGCAAACTGTGCCGACGGGTAGCAGAGCACGTACGCAGTGCGCATGCGATGGCCTCATTGTGATCTGCTACAAAAAAGCCGACACCAGACCATCTGCCAGCACCAGGCATACGGTTGACAACAAAAGCGTCCTTCATGCACTACAAATAGTATGGCATGCTCGACAGGCCCAGGGGCACGAGCATCAGCGCTGACGCATTTCATGCAGCTGGTGGTTAACAGACACTGCCTGGCGCACGCAAGGTGCCCACCCTCGATACTCATGTGCTATGAGGCTCCCACCAGGCGAGAATCAAGCAAGAATAAATGGCGCATGACCCGCGAGAGCTGCCACCGGCCTTCATCCGCAACGGGGCTCACCTGTTTACGCGCCTCTCTCAGCGGCCGCGCGCCACGCGGTGGTAGTGGCGCCGGTTGCGCAGGTGCAGCACCGCGGAGGCGGCGGCGGCCGACAGCGCCAGCCCTGCGCACGACAGGAATGCGGTCCTGCCGCGCGGGAGGTGCGCGCGCGTCAGCCCGGCGCGGCCTGCCCCGCGTGTGCCCCAGGGTGCCCGCCCGCGTCCCGCCCCCGGTGGGGCCGCCGCGCCGCCGCGGCTGTAAGTGCCACCTCCGGCGCGGGGTGCGGATCCAATCGCCTCTGCTCTGGGTCCGCTCCCGGCGGCCTCCCCCGCCCGGGCGCGCGCGCTGGGGCCGTGTGCGCGCGGCGCAGCGCAGCCGCCCTCGGGGACCCATCAGGGGGTGCGGGGCTCCGCCGGGGCCCCTGGGCGCCCGCGCCGGCCGGCCCGCCGCCGCGCCGCGCGCGTACATACCGGCGCAGCAGCCGCCAGGCGCAGAGCGCGCCGAGCAGGTTGAGCGCCGCGGTACAGGCAAAGGTGCCCCTGCGGCCCCCGGGGGGGCCCCGTCGAGGCAGCATCCTAGGAACGAGACTGCCAGTTCATACTGCTTTAGAAATAAACTCCATCGCTTCCCACACAGGGAACCCTGCGCCTGGAACCATGGAAAACAGCCTAACTATAAAAAGCGAGATGCGCTCCTTACCCAGGGGTCTGTGTTTGCACCTGGGCCGACTTGCCAGTATGCACATGCGCTCTTGCGGCGAGGAGCCGCCGTGCAGGAGGGGGCCCAAGCTATGCCCGGATGCCGCGGTGCTGTACCGTTCCCCACACCCCTCTTATGCACACCCACCAGTGCCATGCGGGTCCCCACCGGCTGCAATGCCCGCCCGCAAGTGCTACAGTGCAATGAATGACTCCCTCTCCCACCACAGCCCAACTGACACAACACTCGCTGCACTTTCTCTGTGTGCATAGGCATCACACCAACCCAAAACAGCAATGTCAGGGGCGCCTGACCCATGGTTCTGCCTGCGCCCTCGACCCAAAACAGCGACCCCAGAGTGCCCAACCCGCGGGCCTCCCCTGGTCACGGCGCGCACCGGTAGCAGCGCGCGCCCGCGCACGTCCGCGCGCCGCCCTCGCCGGCGGCCTGCTGGTCGTACAGCCAGCCGGCCAGCTTGGTCGCCAGTGCGTAGCTCCCGAGCGCGGGCGCAAACTGCGCGGCGCGCGGCGCGGCATACGGCCATACTGGCTACAGCAACCATCTGAGGCGGGCGCTGCCCAGGCCACGGCTTGCATGGCGCCTTGCATGGCGGTCATGCATGCCTCTTACCCAACTCTGTACAAAAATCTGTCATCACAGTTTCAAGGGCACGAGGACTGGGTCACCGGGTCAGATGCGATCCGCATGAGGGCATGCCTAAAGCAGGACCTCGATGCTCGGCACCGTCCCCAGTCTTCTCCGCGAGCCGGGGCGGCCAGGGGAGCGCGCGCGCCTGGACCAGGCAGTAGTTGCTCGCAAAGTGCTGCAGGCCGAAGATCTCCGACGTTAGCGCGGGCATCAGGCTCCAGTGCGCGCCTGGCGCGGCCGGCGCGGCGGCCCGCCGTCACGCGCGCAGCAGCATGCGGACTTGCGCAAGGCGCCGCGCCAAGCAGCCAAGCCGTGCTTTACTAAAGCGACCTGGATTGGACTGGAGTGACGAGCCTCTATCAAAGGAGAGGCAGCTGCGCAGACTGTCACGCGGTCACTTCAGCGCCTTCAATGCTCAGCTGGTCGCCCCACTGATGGGATACGAAGCGTGATTACTCGCGCGCAAGGGCGCGCGCACCAAACGCGGCGCCCGCCAGGACGGTCACGGCGTACAGGGCGCCCAGGCCCGCGTAGGCGGCCGCCGCGGAGATGGCGGCTGTGGCCAGCCCCGCGCCGACCAGGAAGATGGGCCGCGGCGTGCCGCGCTCGTGCAGCATGCGCTCCGGGATGTACCTGCGCAGACGTGGCAGGGCGCATGCAGGGTGTTACCAGGTGCGCGGTGCGCCTGAGGGAGCCGGGCCGCGCATGGGGCCGGGCGGCTGGAGTGAGGCCTGCCGCCGGATCTTGCAGGTTGAGTGGAGGTACGCGCCCCTCTTTCCTTCCCTTTTCTGCGCGGCGGGGGGGCGGGTGGGGGGTGGCTGCACCTCACAGCCCCCAGCACCTACCTACATGTTGGGCCTGGCCCGCCGTTGCTGGGAGCGAGGGCGGCGGCGCACCCGAAGGCGATGCGCCCGGCGCAGTTCATGATGGAGAAGAGCGACACGTACACCGCCGGGCCCTGGCCGCCGCCCAGCGCCGCCACCAGCTGGCCCAGGTTGTTCAGCAGCACGAGCCCGGAGCCCATGCCTGCGCCGGCCGCGCCCGCAGGCAGGGCGCTCAATCGGCGCGCTCGACCGCAGTCACGCAGGTGTGTGAGGGGTTGGAGGGCTAGACGGGCCTGCTCCCAGGTGCTGAGCCACCGCGAGCTGTGCGACGTGACAGAACCCGTGCACTGTGACGCGACCCTGGTGACATGCTCGGCAGCCCCTCTTCCCGAGCGCGCCAGCCTGTGGAGGCCAGCCAGGGACAGCAGCCAAGGGCCGCACAGAGCGCAGCACTGCCAGGGCTGCACACCCAGAGGTGGTGCAGTTTACGTGACCTGTGCCGGCTTCTCGCTGCTGCGCAGTCACCTGCAAGCAAGCACGGCCGTGGCCTCGCGCGGCAGCAGCACCCAGGCGAGCCCGGGGCATGCCTATGGTGCACGCAAAGAATAGCAGCCAGAAGTCGAGCGACGCGCAGCACTGCAGCGGCGTCACGTCCGGCTGCTGGGCGCTGCCGGCGCCCTGCGACGCCCCGGCCCTCCCTTCAGCCATGACCTGGAAGAAGCCGTGCACATGCACCGTCGCACAACGCAACCCTGACACTTGGGGCGCCGGCGCGCGCGGCGGCGCGGCGCGCCTGCCCCTTGGTTGCTGCCCCGTTGCCATCCGCCGCGCCCGGCAGCAGCGGCAGCGCAGCCTCGCGGCCGGCCGCGTCCGGCCCGTCGTCCGCTTCAGCGGCGGCCGCGCCCTCGGTGGCCACCTCCTCGTCCGCGGCGGCGGCCGCCGCGTGCACAGCCGGCACTGCCCACAGGCCGCCGCTGCGGCAGGGCACCAGCGCGATGGCCGCGACGAGCAGCAGCGTGCCTGCCCGGCGCGCCCGCCGGCTGTCAGGGTCCCACTGGGCGCGCTGTCAGGTTTTGCCGGGGTTTGCTAGGCGCAGCGGCGCCCGGCAGTTGCAGCGCCCCATGCGCCGGCAGTTGCGCCTGACACACAGCGAGGGACCCGTCGTCATGCCCAGCAGCTGGGCCAAGAGGAGCACGGCAAGGTAAGGCGCAGTGCGGTTGCAATCGCTCGAGGACAAGCGACGGCCGGGTGCGCGCCGAGCGTGATGGCCTGGCGCGAGCGCGGCCCCAGCGCCAGCGTGGCCGACTGCTCCATGACGGCGGTGGCCGCCTGGTACACGCCCAGCGCCAGCAGGATCTGGCGCGCGCGGGGTTCAAAGTCCTGAGGCGCACCGCGCGGGCCAGGCCGTCGCGGAGGTCCCCGCAAAACACCCGCGTGGGCGTGAGCGCAGCATGCGGCCCGGCAGCTCTGTGAACTGGCAAGCCAGGTGTGCAAGGGCGCCCGCATGCAGTGCAGTACATCCGAGCGACTGCGCAGCAGGTCCCTGCGCCGCAACGAGGCTCCCAAGCGCAGCCATGCGCGCAGCCGTCACCCCGCTGCAGCAGGCCGCGGCTGCAGGCGGCGGCGCGGGCCTGCGGCCGCGCCTGGATCGCGAGCATGAAGCGCCGCGGCGCGGCCGCCTCGCCGGCCTGCGCGAAGGGCACCGCGTTGACGAAGAAGATGCCGGCCAGCGTCAGCGCGGCCGGCGCGAGCGCGAGGAAGAGCAGGAAGTCGACCGCGGCCGGCGCGAACAGGCCCACGTACAGCGCGGTCCAGATGGACGCGCTCAGGCCTGCGCGCGGCCGCGGCGCTGGAGTTGCAGCATGCGCCAGGCTGCCTGCTGCAGGGCTCCGTGACTAATTCGGCAGCGCGGCCGCCGTGGGGGTACACGCGGACTCGAGCAGCGGCTGGCTGGAAACAGCCCCGCGGCAAGTCCTGGGCGAGCGCGGGAGAGCCCGCGCTCGTGCACCCTCGTGAGCCACTGTTCATGACCGCCTGCACACTTGCAGGTCGTCAGTTGCCATGTCCCCCACATCACAGCCGCGGAGCGCTCGACGCCCGGCAGCACGGCGCTGCTCCGCGGGTTGGAGTGCACACAGACCAAGCCCGTCCGCACAGCGCCCCTCGCGCCCGACGGCAGGGCCGGCTCCGGCTTGCGCGCCACCCGTGCGCGCCCGCCAGGCCGGCCCAACCCTACCCGACCCTACCCTGCCCGCCGGGCCGCGCACCCACGCAGGACTTGAGGATGCCGATGACGGTGCCGCGCTCGCCCGGGAAGTTGCGCGTGCTGGTGACCAGGCAGGCCGTGTCGGTCCACGCGCCGCCGTTGCAGGCGAGCACGGCCGCCGCGATGACCTGCCAGTATGCCAGCTCGATGCGCCTGGCGCGCCGCGCGCCCCGGGCTCGGCGGCAGCGCGGGCCTGCCTTGCAAGCATAAAGATCCCATTGATTGGGTGGCGCCGCCGCCCCCGCCATGCGCTTGGACCCCATGTCGTCAGCCTCAGCAGAAGCGCAGGCACACATATGCACCCCTCTGCCGCCTCTCAGACTGTAGCGGGTGGTGGCTGAGAGCGGGCACATGAGCGCATCTGAGCTGTGGACGGGTTGCGGCACATGCAGGCGCGCAGGCCGGGCTGTGTAAGAAGAGCAAGCTCCCGCCCAGGCGCCCGCGTCGCCAGCCGCCGGGCGCATGCCGGCATGCAGGGCAGGCGCATGGGAAGCCTTTGCTGCGCACAACTGAAGAGCTGTTGCGTACAGGACCTCTTAGGTAGGGCCCCCACCCGGAGGCGGCTGCCCAGAGGACCAGGTAGCCCAGCACGTTGCACGCCGCGCCGATGCCCATGGTGAGCCTGGCGCGGGCGCGCGCTCAGCGCCGGCTCGCCGGGCGCGGCTCCGGCGGGCCCTGCTGCCTCTTCTCAGGCAGCGCCGGCCGCGCGTGCAGCAGGTCTGTTTGCACAGTGCATGCCCAGGTGGACCAACCCCCCCCCTTGCTTGGGGGTTCAGGGCTGCGTTGGCAATGCCCTAACAGGGTTGGTGGACTGACCCCCCCGGGGCATTCCGGTGCCCCCCGAGGACCGCCCCCGGTCCTCAGTAGGCGGGTCCTTTCCGTACCGCTGCTGCACAACAAATAAGTGGGCCCTGAACACTGATACAGACGCATAGACGGGCGCGCGCCTGGGGCCCAGGTGGTCATGGCCGCGGCTGGCCAGCCAGTCGTAGAACAGGCCGGAGGGCAGCGACAGGTAGCCGCCCAGGTTGCACGCGCTGCCCACGCCCTCGATCTGCTCCTGTGAGTAGCCGAAGCGCTCCTTGAGCGCGGCGGAGTACAGACTGAAGCAGTAGGCCAGGCCCGCCGCCAGCTGGCAGATCACGCTCGCCGTGAACGTGTAGAACTTGGAGACGTGCATCGGCGTCATGCGGCCGACGGCCCCGGCCAGCCTGACTCCTGCGCGCAAGGTCTGCAGTGGTCGGGTGTGAAGCGCTGGTGAGCCTGCTGCTTGTGCAAAACCAGGCCCACGAGCATACACACAGAGGGCCAGATGAGTCGTGCGCCGAGCGTTGCAGACATGGATGCCCAGATCGCACCTGAAGAGCGCCCGCAGGCGGTGGGGTGCGTGTCAGTGACCTAATTCCCTGCGCTGCCCTTGCATGCTGGGCATGTTGAGCGCGGTGCTAGTCGTATCCGCGGCCGCATGCTTTGCACTGTCCCCATCATGTTCACTACTAGCACCAAACTGCAGGAAACCAGGCTCGCCCCGCAACCTAGGTGACCGGACAAGCAATTGGTGGTGTGGTCACTGCCTCAGTCAGCAAGGGATGCTCGAGCACCAGGCCCGAGTCGAGCACCGGCCTAGTCCACCCCGCCGTTTGAGGTCAAGGCCTGGGATGCCTGTACAACATGTTGATGTCGAAGTGAGGCTACGCACTGAGCGTACTGGTCATTCAAATGGTGCAGGTGTGGAGTGTGGGATTCTGCACTGCGGGCCACACCTGCGGGCCGCGGCCATTTGGCCAGAGGAGGCCACATGTTCGATGTGCACTCCGGGCGCGCTCGGCTGTTGGCGCTCGGGCGTCCGCTGCTGAAGAGCCGGAGGTCGTCATCGTGGGGGCAGGCGTGCAGCCACTGCTCGAAAAGCTGTGCACAGGCCCCAATTACACATGTGACGCGCCCAAATGGGGAGTCAAGAGGCTGCTGTGCCCTTCTACAGGGCATGTGCGCTTTACGCTGTCTCTGATATCAACACAAGAGTCGCCATTACCCAGCTACCCAGCTTGGCAAAGAGCTAATCCACTTGCGCTTGGGCAATGAGCCTCTTGAGCAAGTGTCGCTTATCAGTGTCACGCATACGTGAGCGCTGTGAGCGAGCTGAAGGAGTCTGACCCTTCCCTGAGCTGCCACGCCCCCGCTGGAGCGGGTGGCTATATCACCAGTGTGATGGGCGTGCTGCACGGCACATCATGTGCGCATGCTGGCCCTTAGACGCAGCTGTCAGCACGCAGGAAGCAAGGTGACTCGGTTGCGTAGCACTTGCCAGCGCACAGTCAGCGGCGCGGCGTGGCTGGGCTGAGCTGAGTCGGTCTTGCAAGTCCAGCTCAGGAGCGCTAACCCTGCTGCAAGGCTTGGCCCAACCGAGCTGCAGCGCGGCGCTGGCGGCGGCGGGCGCGCGCGTGGCGCTTCCAGAGGCAAGCAAAAGCTGTGCACGCCGACCGGAACTGCGGCGCACACACGTGCAGTGAAGCGAGCCTCTGCGCGCCTGTCCGCTGGGCACCAATGAGACAGGACGCGCGGCCCAGCAGGGCTGCGGCGCGGCGCTGGCGGCCGCAGGCGCGCCAGGACATCGTGCGCGCAACGGAAGCTCCGCTCGCACCTCCGCGGCGATGTCCGCGCCCCTCCTCACACGGCGAGCGTGGCGCCGGGCGCGCCGCAGGCGTGGCCGGGCTGAGCTGCGGCGCGGCGCTGTCCGCGGCGGGAGTGCACGTGGCGCTGCTGGAGGCGTCCGACGGCGTCGGCGGCCGCGTGCGCACTGACATCGTGGACGGCTTTCGCCTGGATCGTGGGTTCCAGATCTTCCTCACGTCGTACCCAGAGGCCGAGCGCGCGTTCGACTACACCGCGCTGGACCTGCGGCCATTCTATGCAGGCGCGCCGCAGTAGTGGTGGTCGAGCTTGTGCCTCGATGAGGTGGGTCATTATAGGGAAAAGGGTATGGTTACTACCCTACCATACCCTACCATACCCTACCCTACCATATCCTACCCCTAGCCCTTGCACCAATTGGCCACGGCCAGATGCTGCAAGAAGCGTCGGCGGCCTCGTGTACGCCGCAGCGCCGCGCTGTGCACGCTCGCCGTGCAGCGGGCCGCGTCCGTAGCTGCGCGGCCGCGGCCGCGAAGGTGCTGACTAAGGTTACGGGGGCCCTGCCGCAGGCGCGCTGGTCCGCTACGGCGGCGCCTTCCACCGCGTGGCGGACCCGCTGCGCCACCCGCTGGGCGGCCTGGCCAGCCTGGGCAACCCGGTCGGCTCGCCGCTGGACAAGGCGCGCGTGGGCCTGCTGCGCGGACGCGCGCTGCTGAAGTCCGCGGACGCCATCCTAGCTGCACCGGAGACCTCCACGCTCGCGCGGCTGCGGGTGCGCGCTAACAGCACTCGTGCGGCGCGGCGCGCGACCAGCAGGGCCGGACGGATAGGGGCGCCCTGCGGGTAGCCACACGCGAAGGAGCAGCTCTGCGAGCGGCTGTGTCCCAGGAGCGGCGCTCCTTCGCCGGCCGCGCCAGTGGTATGGGCGCGGTAGGATTAGGGTTAGGTCAAGGTATATGGGTAGGGTTGCCCTATCCGGTGCGCGGCGCCAGGGCTGAGCGCGGGATGCGCCGCAGGCGGAGGGTTTCTCCGAGGCCATTATCGACCGCTTCTTCCGCCCCTTCCTGGGCGGCATCTTCTTCGACGCAGACCTGGGCACCAGCTCGCGGCTGTTCGAGTTCGTCATGCGCTGCCTGGCCACGGGCGCCAACTGCCTGCCGGCCGCCGGCATCGGCGCCGTGGCGGAGCAGCTGGCGGCGCGGCTGCCGGCGGGCGCCGTGCGGCTGGGAACGCGCGCCGCGGGCGCGTGCCCTATCAGGCTGCCGCCCCGCCCCCGGCCCTGGCCTCGGCCCTGTCCTGCCCCGCGTGCCCGCTCGCGCGCGCTGGCTGCGGCTGGTCGGCGCAGCGCTCGAGCAGGCGCCGGCGCATGCAGCTTTTCGCATCTGCAGTGCCGCAGGGCGGACCCTGGGGGCAGCAGGGCGAACCCAGGGGGCGGCAGGCATGCGGGCCCGCCCCCCGGCGGCAGCGCGTTGGTGGGCCGCCCGCTTTGCGTAGGGGTCCTGCCCGGGGCAGCCCCGGGAGGCACTCGCGTGCGCGCTGCGTGCGTGAGGGCGTGCCCTGCACGCGGCAGGGGTGCGCGCGGCCGAGGGCGGCCGCCCCGCGGCGGTGCGGCTGGCGAGCGGCGGCGAGCTGGCCGGCGCGCGCGGCGTCGTGGTGGCCACTGAGGGCCCAGAGGCGCGCGCCTGCTGTGCTCGGGGCGCTGCAAGGAGCCTGCGAGTGCTGCCGGCCGCAGGCCTCGCCCAACACGTCTGCTTTCATCTGCCTGGTGCCTGACGTCTGCGCGCGCCAGGCCGCCAGGCCGCCAAACGTCTGCTGCGCCCGGTACCTCCATGATATGCTTCTGAGCCCTGCGAGCGGGGCGCCTAGGCCAGGGCTGCCTCGACTCCGGACAGCCTTATAGGAAACCCCGCACGGGGCGCCATGCGGTCTGCGCTCCTGCGCGCCCGCCACCTGATCGGGACCCCTGGTGCCTTGTGTCTGGATGGCCACCCTTGCTCTCTGACCCTGCGCGCGCGCGGACGCAGGCCCGCGCGCTGCTGGGCCGCGCGCTGGAAGGCACGCCGTCCAAGCCGGAGGCCGGCGTCGGCACCGCGTGCCTCTACTTTGCGGCGCCAACTGCGCCGCCGGAGCCCGTGCTGTACCTGAACGGCGAGCGCGAGAGCGGCGGGCTGGTCAACAACGCGTGCTTCCCGTCGGCGGTTGCGACGTCGTATGCGCCGCCAGGCCAGGCGCGCGCGCGGGCGCCGGCGCCCGCCCCGAACAGCTCCCACCCCAGCACCCCACCGCGCACGCAAGCACCAGCCTCGTGCCAGGCGCGCGCGCGCGCGCCGGCGCCGGCGCGCGCCGCCGTCGGCCGCGCCCTGTCCCGAGGCCGTCGCTTGCGGGAGCGGTGGGCGCCGGGGTGGGAGCTCCTGGGTGCCCGGCAGGTGCTCAGGCCGTGTCGCTTGGTGTGTCGCGCTCCATGGTCGGAGCTGCGTCACACCCAGTTTTGCACTGTTCAGCCTCGCGTCAGGAGCAGCAGCAGGACCGCGCGGCTGTATGCGGCGCCAGAGCAGACTCGCCCATGCTCGGACGGCGCGGCCCGACCGGTGGGCGCCCGGCAGGCGCTCGTGTCGGTGTCCACGCTCGGCACGCGCCCGGAGCTGGACGACGCGGCGCTGGCCGCGGCCGCGCAACGCGAGCTGGGCGCCTGGTTCGGCGCGGATGCGGTGGCCGCCTGGCGGCTGCTGCGCGTGTACCGCATCCCCTTCGCGCAGCCCAGCCAGGCGCGCGCGCGCTGTCGTGCGGCCGTCGCGCAGGGGCTCTGGCAGGCGGGGCTCTGGCGGGCGGGGCTTTGGGCGGGCCGGGCAGGCGGGGCGGGGCAGGCGGTGCGCCGCGGGGCTCTAGCAGGCGGGCCTGCCGCGCGGACGCGCCGGACCTTGCCGGCTCAGGCGGCCGGGCCTGGCCCGCCTCTGGGGCGCGCGCCTGCGCAGTGTCTCATGTGTCGCACCTGTTGCTGCTCCCTTCTCCAGCCGCCCACCAGGGCGGGCGTGGGCGCCCCGCGCTTGCACGCGAGCTGCACCGCGCCGCGCCGCCGGGGGGCAGCAGCAGGCATGTTGCCAGGCCTCCCCGTTGCCCTGCAGTGCCCGGCTGATTGCCCGCCGCTTCCGCGTGCGCAGGCGCCGCCCACCGACCTGCGCCGGCCGGTGGCGCTGGGCGGCGGGCTGTTTGTGTGCGGCGACCACCGCGACAGCGCCACGCTCGACGGCGCTCTCGCATCGGGCCGGCGCGCGGCGGAGGCGGTGCTTGCGGGTGGCCGCGGCGGCGCGGCTGCGGGCCGGCGAAGGGCGGCGGCTGTTGCGTAGGGCAGCGAGCGGACGCCGAGCCAGCGGCAGCGGCGGGCATCAGCGCCACGCCGCTGGACAGGACTGTTCTTGGACAGCGGTTACCGCTGCCGCGGCGCTGCTTGCATTGTGTGCTTGCACCGGTCACGGACGGTAGCGCAGTGCAGGTGACTCCGCCCTGCGGCTGTGTGGGAGGTGCTGGCGGGTTTGGAGCGCCCTGCACATGCGATCCGAAGCAGCCGGTCATGCGTCGACGTGCACAGGCCGGGCCATGCAGGCAGCACGATAGGAAAGTCGGCAACACAGTGTGGTCCTGGTCGATGAGCTAAATTGGCATCACCGCGCTCGCCAGCCGCACGCGTGCAGGTCGCCTACTTACAAACCTACCCACAAGCGCACACACTATGACACTGCATGTGCATGCCTGCTCGCATGCAGAGCGTCACGACGATGCGTGCAACGCATGTTGTGCTGTCAAGCAAGCATGTCAAAGTATGCTGCAACATCGAGCAGTCATGTTTAGTGCCCCCACAACCGCGGCTGCTTCAGCTACACATGCAGACCCTGCGGCTGTCATGATTCCCATGCAACTGCTCCCGCTGCCAGACTGTGGTGATTCAGCAGCCGTCCCAGCCTACGTGAGGTCTTCAGATGCCAATGCGGCCAGTTCAGCAAGGAGTACTGTCTCGTTTGAAAACGCGTGCAGCCATTCTCCAGCTGAGAAGCGCCCCAGCTATTCAGCAACGGAGCAGCATCAGGCCAAAGCAGATCAAGCCTTCATATTAGCAGCGCAACCTCGCGACGCCTGCTGGCACCTGCGTCCACCTGCATCCGGCCACAGCCTGGCGGCCCCCCCTGTTGCTGTGGTGGCCGCCAGCGGCGTCACCAGCCTGCGGGGCTAGCGGCCGCGGCCGCGCCCTAGGCCAGGACGGCCGGCGGCGCCGCGCTGATGAGCGGCGCGTCCAGCGGCGGCGGCTGGTCGCCGCGCGCGCACACCACGTTGTCCATGCACCAGCGCTGGCCGGCCGGGACGGCGAGGCCCGAGCAGTGCGCGTGCAGGCGCTGCACGGCCGCCGCCAGCGTGTCCGCCGTCACCTCCAGCCGGTTCGCCGGCGCGTGCGCGGCCAGGAAGCAGCGGTAGCCCGACGCGAACAGCGGCGTCAGCACGTGCTCGACGTAGTTGGCGAAGTGGTACTTGCCGCCCATGTAGTACGTCCACTCGAACAGCACGTACTTGACCGCGCGCGCCTCGACCAGCCGGCGCGCGGAGCGGAACACGCTGGGCTCGTGCGACTCGACGTCCACCTTGAGGTAGGCGACCTCCTCGCCGTCGCCGACCACGTCGTCCAGCGCGAGCGGCGCCTGCGAGGAGAAGCTCTTGGCCTGGCTGCGGTCGTGGTCGCGCGCGTACCCCTGGCCCTGCTCGGCGGCGGCCGCGGCCTCCGCGTTCCAGCCGTTGAAGTAGACCTCGCGGTCGGCGCTGGCGACCGCGTGGTACAGGCGCGCGCGGTCCAGCCAGCCGTTGAGCGCGAGCGACATGTTCAGGTTGGACAGGTGGTCGGCGGCGCCGTCGATGGCCACCACGCGGCAGCCGTGCGCCAGCGCCAGCAGCGAGTACCACCTGCCGGCGCAGAGCAGCCTGCGCTCAACACCAACATACTCTACCCTACCCTAAGCTTAGCACTCGGGCCTGGGCGGCGGGAGCAGCCAAGTTGGCCCATGCGCAGCTGTAGCTCAGCAGGCAGTCCCGTGTTGGCGCCAAAGGCTTACCCGATGTTCGCGCCGACATCAACGACCAACGGCGAGCCCTCCGGGCACAGGCGGGCGAAGATCCCGCGCGCCACCTCGTCCTCGACGGCGTCCACCATCGACTTGTTCCAGAGCACGTGGCTGTAGCTGGCCTCCACGTCCAACCTGACAGGAGCGCAGACCCATGCTCCTTTTGCACTGCGTGCAGGGGCGTGCGCGGCGTGACCCACCTCCCAAGGGGCGCTGACAGCGCCAGAAGAGCCGCCGCGCGCCTGGGCAGCACCGCCCAGAACGGCCGGGGGCTCTTGGTCTCAGAAAAGTACTTGAGGCCGTAGAAGATATCGCCCACCGCGGCGTCAGCCTGGTTGTTCCGCTCGGCGCGGTAGTGCACCGCGTCCAGCGCAAAGCGCCGGACAAAGTCGGGGCTGTCGCCGCCAGCGGCCTGCACGCCGGCCGCACAGGCCGCGCAGAGGGCAAGCAGTACAGGCAGTCTCGCTGGTCGCATCCTGACGCTGGCAGAGTGACGGGGGAGTGCGTCTGACAGTATTGTCTGTTGACAGTGCGCTGCTATCTCGATTGCTAGCCTGGTTGCGTCCAGGTGTTGGCAGAGTGACGGAGGAGTGCGTCGGACTGGCAACGTCGTCTGGCAACGTCGTCAGTTAACCGCGGGCTGCCATCTTAACTGCGAATCGGAGTTTGAAACTTGAATGGCCCTTGTGCCTGAACAGGCATCTCTGTGTACGAAATCTAAACAGTCCATGCCGCAGTTAATATAGAACAACATGCGCACAAGCAGCAATGTGATAGCAAACTATGCATGAGCTGCCACCGGGTAAGCCAGGCACAGTTTTGTTTTTATTCGGCATAATATCATGCATCCAGACTGGAGAGTGCGGCGCCGGTGCATCCACAGCAAGTAGCTCTGTGCAATGTGCACACACGCTATAACGTGTTTTGAGTATAGCAGGCTATGCTGCGCTGGCGTGCTTGACCGCACTAGCGTTCTGTGGGGCCGCACAAGTGGAAGTGAGGCTCAAATTGCGCATACGCTTTCACAGCTGGCATGTCTGCAATGCATCTCACTGAAAGGATCTCAGGCTGAGGTTCTCAACACTTTTCCTTTGACTGCCTCCCTAGGCGAGCGACATGCTGGCACTGCCTGGCACGCATTGCAACAGCAGGCTGGCTTGCTTTCCTGCCTCATGCTCAAGCCAAGAGCAGCCCACACTCTCAGCAAAGAATTGCAATTAGTTGGCAGTACACGGTCCGCTGATAGTTCTGAAGGGACACATGCGGCACAGGCACAGGCTGAGGGTATAAGCCTTGTGCGGCAATCACGTTGAGCTCTGCTTGAACAAATCAGATCGCCGCCCTGGAGTGACGAGCTGAGAACTGCAAGTTCAGCTCACATTAAGCGCACTAATCTACACCTACTGCAGGGGGAACACAGCCAGCGAATCCTGGCCCTGATAGGAGGGACGCTCAAACAACCTGCTACCTGCGGCGGCTGCATGTCCTCCGCCGACAGCGCATGCAGCGGCGCTGCTCTGGTCCACCAGCGCGGCGCGCCCGCAGCGCTACTCCTCCCAAAAGGCGACGGGCGCCTCCATGGGCGCCGGCTGGTCGTGGCGCATGCAGATGATGTTGCTCATGCACCAGTGGTGCCCCGCCGCGGACTCGGACGAGGAGCAGTGCGCGTGCAGGCGCTTGGTGGCCGCCGGCACGCTCTCCAGCGTGAGCTCCATGCGGATGCGCGCGTTCGCGGTCGCGACGAAGCAGCGGTAGCGCGCGGCGAACAGCGGCGCCAGCACATCGTCGGCATAGCCGGCAAAGTGGTACTTGCCGCCGATGAAGTAGGTCCACTCGAACAGCACGTACTTGATCAGCTGCCGCTCCAGCAGCCGGCGCGCGGAGCGGAACACGCTGGGCTCGTGCGACTCGACGTCCACCTTGAGGTAGGCGACCTCCTCGTCGATGATGTCGTCCAGCGCGACCGGCGTCTGTGACGAGAAGCTCTTGTGGCCGGCCTTGGTGACCGCGCTGTGCTGCCCGTACAGGCGCGGCGCCAGCTTGTCGCTGGACGCCTTGGCGCTCCAGCCGTCAAAGGTGACCTCGCGGTCGCCGGTGGCGACCGCGTGGTACAGGCGCGCGCGGTCCAGCCAGCCGTTGAGCGCGAGCGACATCTTCAGCGCCACCAGGTGGTCCGCGCCGGCGTCGATCGCCACCACGCGGCAGCCGTGCGCGAGCGCCAGCAGCGTGTACCACCTTTTGGCGCGCGGCGGGCAGAGTCAGGCGCCCCGCGCTGGAGGGAAGCAGGAGCGCAAGCAGTGTGGACGTGCCCAATATTTGCGCCCACGTCCACGACGAGGGGCGAGCCGTCCTGGCAGAGGCGGGCGAAGATCTGGCGCGCCAGGTCGTCCTCGACCTGGTCGACCTTGTTCGTCTTCCAGAGCTGGCCGCTGTAGCCGGCGGAGGCGTCCATATCCATGCCTGCACGCTCACGGCCGTGAGCCTGCTTGCAGCGCTCGCCTGACGACCTCCCCGTCTGCACGCCGCAGCGTGACCAACGTCCAACTGAAACCCGCTCACAGCGGAAGCACGGGGCAGCCTGCACCTGGCAAGACCGCCCAGAAAGGCTCGGGGCTGATCCTCGAAAAGTACTTGAGGCCGGAGTAGTAGTCTGAGAGGTTGCTGGGCGCCTGCGATCTCCTCTCTGCAAGGTACTTCACCTGGCGGCGCCGCACGCGCCCGCGCTTTAGAGGCTCAGTGCAGCGCTTTGTCTCTGAGATGCCAACGCACGCGTCTGCTTGGGCAGCCAGGCGCACCGTGTCCAGCCCAAACTTGTGCGCAAAGTCCGGGCTATCGCCGTCGGTGCTAGCCCGGGCGCTGGCTGCCAGCAGGGCGCACAGCACAGCTGCGCCCGCCAGCCGCATTGCTCCTGTCATTGTGCGAGTGCGGGAGGCCGACCTTCGCTTTGAGCCATTTTGAATTGCCTCCAGGGTCTGTCGAGCAAGTTATATTATTATCAAAATAATATATGAAGTGGCGCTATAAATAAGGAGGCACGTGCACTCTTGTCACAGGCCAGGTAGGCACCATTGAGCAAAAGTTGTCACAGAAACTTAACGGCATGACTTAACGGCATGCTGGACATGTATGCTCGCGGTGTCCTAGACGCCACGCGGTGCAGCCTTTGACTCAGCTCTCACGCTTCGCTTTGGTTAATAGCACCCATCATTACTGTGTACGGCTTGCCGAGTGGAACCGTTTGCACCGCTTGCAAACCAGCTGGAGACAAGGCTTGAGCTCTTCAACCTAGGGATTGCTGCTTTGCACACAGGTACTTTGTTTTTCGGAGAGGCAAGCGGCGCGTGGGCTTTAGTGCAGCGACTATGTCGACTGCGAGCAAGAAGACCGCAGTGGTGACTGGAGGTGCCACCCCGCTGTTTCAGAGCAGCGGTCTGTGGACCGCACGCACCGAATTGCTGCCACACCAGTCTCCTAAGAGACAGCTTGCTAATCAACTGTGGTCGTGCCTGCGCCAGCCAACAAGGGCATCGGCTGGGACGTCGCGCGCATCCTCGCAGAGTCCGGCGTCAAGACCGTGGTGGCGGCGCGCAACGAGGAGCTGGGGCGCCAGGCGGTGGCAAAGCTGCAGGAGGCCACGGGTGAGCGCCTTGACGTTGCGCTTCCTGAAGTGGTCTGCTCATGTTGTGCTGCTCTGCTATGTTGTGAAGCGGCTGCCGACATCTTATACTTCCTGTGCCTGGGTGCGCTCAAAGTGAAGCATAGCTCAGGGGTGCACTCTGTGCCAAGGCCATACACCCGCTGGTGTGTGCGTGACGAGCACGGCAGCAGCGTGTTGCTGGCAAGCCGACCAGCGCTCGACACTAGTGCAGCGCCAGCGCCCGCTGTACAGCACCCGCGACAGTTGCCATGTTTTGCTTTGTGCACCCGCAGACACTGACAAGGCGCCCGTGCCCAGGCTCGCAGGCGGTCCTATTCCACCCGCTGGACATCGCCAGCCCGGGCTCCGTCGACGCCTTCGCCAAGTGGGCCGCGGAGGAGCTGCAGCACGTCGACATCCTCGTCAACAATGCAGGTACGCAGCGGGCCAGCGATGCGCCGCAACGTGCACCCCCCTCCCTCAATAGGCGACACGAGCTTGACAGGCGGGGCGCGCCTTGCGACTGCCGTGCCGTGCTTGTTGCCAGGCGTTCTGTGGAGAGCGGTAGCGGCCTCGTCTGAGATGAGCGCATTGCAGAGCATGCACTGGAAGGTGGACCCGGGGCTGGCATGTCTGCGAGATTGCCGCTCCCTGTGCGCGAAATCTTTGCGCGCGGAGAGCTGGTGCGCGGGCCGCGCAGGCCTGGCGTTCAAGGGCAGCGCGTTCGGCGCCAGTGAGGCGCAGCAGACGCTGGACGTCAACTTTTATGGCACGCGGCGCGTGACGGAGGCGCTGCTGCCGCTGATCCCCGAGGGCGGCGCCGTCGTCAACGTCTGCAGGTGGGCCCTCGTGCTGCCGCCGCGGGCGCCGGCCCCTGCCATGCTTGTGAGGCACACTTAATTGCTTGTGCGCTGCGCATGCATGGTGCCGAGCAGCTTTGCAGTTATTCATGGGCAAAATTTGTCACGTTCCAAGTGGATGGTGCGAACGTATAGAGCATCTGTGCCATCGTTCCAGCATACCCTGCGCCATGGTATGGGTGGCCTGAGGCAGCGCCCTTGCTGTCACAGAGACAGACTTGGTGGCCTGTCACTGTACTGCCGCCCAAGTTCGCATGGCCACTGGGAGACCGCACATGGCATCCAATAATCACCGCCCTGCCCAGCCACAGAGCTTGACAGCCGCCCGGCGCGCGCGCAGCCTGGCCGGCAAGCTGAGCATCATCCGGGACAAGGCGCTGCGCGCGCGGTTCGAGGGCGCCCAGTCGGCCGACGAGGTGGACGCGCTGGCGCGCGAGTTTGTGGGCGCCATCGCGGGCGACAAGTGCGCCGCCCCGGGCGTGGCTTCAGCGCGCGCTGGCCGCGTTCCGAAAAGAGCGCGCACGCGCACCCGCGCACTTTGCTGCAGTGATTCCATGCGAGCCAGCACGCGCTGCGCGTCCTCAGCAGCCGCGCCGTCATACACCTGCGCGTGTGTGCGATGCATGTCAGGCCCCGCGAGCGCCTTGTTTTGCTTGGCAAGCTGGCTCGGCTGTTCGCGCCGACGCGCGGACGCACGTCCTGAGCGTCAGAGCATGCGCAGGCTGAAGGGCAGTGGCTGGCCGTCGTCTATGTACGGCGTGAGCAAGCTGTGCGAGTCGATGTACACGCGCGTGCTGGCCGACGAGCTGCGCCCGCGCAACGTCGCCGTCAATGCGTGCTGTCCTGGGTGCGGGCGCGCCGGTAATATGGGGCAGCCCTGCTGCTCCAGTGCCCGGGGGTGCTGCGCAGCTGCAGGCCTGCCCCGCCGCGTTCTGTGCGAGGCAGGGTTTGTGCGCAGGCGGTACGGCCACGACCGGGTGCTTGGCATCTGCCAGCCTGTGTCCGCGAGCGGGTAATGAATCAGGGAGGGCCTCTGCTTGGCTGCGTGAGCGCACGGCGTTTGCAGGTCCAGTTGTACAGGGTGCTGCATATCCTGAGAGAGCACGCATGGTTTTCAGGCCGCAAATGGAGCCTGCTTGTGTGATGTGTATGAGCAGGACCGCTCGCAGAGCTGTGCAGCGGACTGGACCGCGCAGGGCGCTGAGACGGGACCCTTTCTGTGGCATAGCAACCCCCGGGTGTCCAGGTCGTCTGCGCGGCGGGTACTGGTATAGGTGTAGGGTATAGCCAACCCTATACCCTATATGTGTCGCCTGCGCGGCAGGTACTGCGCCACCGACATGAGCAGCTGGAAGGGGTACAAGACGGCCGCGCAGGGCGCCGACACGCCCGCCTGGCTCGCGCTGGAGCCGCCCGCCAGCGGCAAGTTTTACACCGAGCGCCGGGAGGAGCCCTTTTGAGCTCTGCGGGCAGCTCGACAGCGCGCATTGCGCAGCGCCGTTTTGGGCAGTGGCTGGGCTTGCCTGTCTCGCCATTGGCAGCTCTCTCACACACACACCGCACTGGGAGGAGCCGTTTCAGCAGTGGCTGGCGCTGCCTGCTGGCTGCCAGGCGCCCGTACAAGTAGCGGAACTGCGCACGCAATGCAAACTGTGAAGGTACAGTATTATCCAAGCTGGGTTACCAAGCTGGGGTCGCTTGGTCGCTTCACCCTGAAGTCCCAACAAGAAAATATTTTATGGTGTCAACCTTGAGAGGTACATAAGAATCTGAATGAGCAACCTCTTGCAATAATAGTTGGTGTGCATGCTCTATGGAAGTGAAGTCAGGGATGATGCAGCTATGATGTGACTAAATGCTCGCACTGACTAGGTGACGTTACAAAGTACATTCATCTCTGCAGACATGGGCTGCGCAGACGAGCATTGACAGCCACCGCCCATTGTACTACACATACACAGCCTCCATCAGCTCATGCATACCTCGCTACTCTGCTTCTGCTGCGTCTGCTTCAGGTGCACCTCCAAAGCTCACCGCAGCCTTGGCAACTGCACGTGCAACGACTGCCAAGGCCGCCTACTCGGAGTGCACCTGCTCTGCTCCTGCGCGCGGCGGCCGTCGACTGTCAGCGCCAGCCCAAGCATGCCATCGCATGCCACCCTCGTGTCAATACACATGGCATATCCAGAGTTGAGGGCAATGCTGACAGTATAATTGCCTGGCTGCATGAGCAACAGCATGAGGTTTGTCTGTTGTAGCTCTAAACAGGTTGGAGCTCTAAAGCAGGCGGTGGGTGCAAGTAAGAACCATGTCACCAACGTGTGAGATGCAGTGAGGCAGCAAATGGAACACAAGCAGTCCGCTGCAGCAGCTGGGCGATTATCTGCCGCATAGCTGCTTCTGATGCATGCCCCAGCAGCCCACATGCTAGGTAGGCAGTTGCGGCGTGCGCACTGACGAGCCACAGCAGCTTGGTGACGCCGCAAGCCTGCTCCTGAAGGAGCGCACCCATGGGCTCGGGCGGGGGCTCGAATGCGATGCGCACGGCCGCCCGGCAGCCCTCCTCCCCGGCGCCAAAGCGCAGCGCGGCCAGCAGGTGGCCGTACAGCTCATCGTGCATGCTCGCGGCAGCCTTGCGCGCATAATTGCAGCATTCAGCACCACTGTTCAAGCGGGTTCGCCTGGGCGCTGTATGCGTCGGGGCGTGGTCAATGGCTGAGCAGCGTGCAGCGCACGGCCAGGCCCGTGTCCAAGGCAGGCCGCCGCGCATGCAGTGACAGAGAGTAAGCGCCATACCCGGCCAATGTGGCCGCCCACCCGGGCGCAGGCGCACCAGATATGCGATCGTCAGAAGCTGCTTCTGCCGGAGGGACAAGCCGGGGTGACTGTAGATCGCTCCGTATGCATGATCCCTGGAGTGGAAGGCTATCAAGGTCAGTGGTACACGGCAACTAACAAGCAGCGCGCCAGAGAAAGGCACTGGTTGGTACATAACAGACGAGCACCCCACCTGCAGCCACCAACGCTGTGCTCCACACCAGCAGAGCAAGCCAGTCTGGCCATGAGAGTGGGTCCAGCTGCCACTCGCCAGCCCGAGGTTTGTGTTACCAGGCGCGCCCGGAGGCGCAGGTGCAGCTCAACGCGCGGCGCTGTGGGACATGCAGCAGCGCCGAGAAGGTATTCGGCCACAGCCGCGCACCTAACCCACCCCGCCAGCACGGGGTCTGCGGCCTCCAGGCGCGCGCGCACGCGGCCGGCGGCCTTGCCGTACACGCGGCCGAAGGCGTCGCCGGGCGCGCCTTCGCGCTCGGCCGGCGGCGCCTCCGCCTGCAGCAGGCCGGCCGCCTGCAGCCGCACCGTGGCCGCCAGGCAGGTCGGGTAGCCCGCCAGCCTGCCCCCGCACGGCGCCCTCACTACGTCCAGCCGGTCATCTGCACAGTTTCCTTACCTCGCTGGCTGTGCACAGCCACATCAGTTGCATAGGATTGATTGCAAGTGGTCAGACAGTGCAGGTATGAAAGGCCACGGGTGATGTACACTGCCACCTACGTGCAGCGTGACAGCCGCGGCAGGGCTGGGGTCAGCGGAAACGACTGGGCAGGTCTGAGCGGATGGGGCAGCGCACACGGCCAGGTGCCGCACGCAGCCACGCACTTCGTGCCGGCTCCCGCCGGCATCCAGGCACGTGCGGCCCAGCTGCGGCAGCGCCTCCCAGCGGTGCTGGAACGCGCCGACCGCCAGGCGCACCAGCGCCGCATCCTTGGCGGCGAGCGGCATCGGCCGCAGCTTCCGAGCGCCCGTTCCTGCGCTGGAAGGCACGCTGGGTCACAAGCAGCAGCAGGCGGCTGGTGTGCCCGCTTTCCGCCATGCCCCTCTGAGCGCTGCGTGCGCGGGCTGCATCGGGCCGAGCTGCATCTCCAGTGTTTGCACTCCTGCCCTGCCTTGATCCCTTTGTCTCAGGGTAGGGTTGCCCAAGCTAGCATTGCCTCAGCAACAAATGGCAAAAATTTGCCCGTTGGTCGACCTGTGCTGGCTCTGCGCGCACGGACGCAGCGTGCAGTGCATCCCACGCGGCGGCAGCACCTGATGTGAGCCCCGTGCCAGCTAGCACCCGCCGGCGCGATGAACGGGGACCCGGGCTACACGCGCGAGCAGGTCCGCGCGCGGCGCGCGGAGCTGCAGGCGGAGCTGCAGCGCATCCTGGAGCAGAAGGCGGAGGTGGAGGCGCGCCTGGCCGCGCTGGCGCGGGCCGGCGCGGACGCTGCCGCGGCGCCGCCGGCGCCGCTGCAGGCCCGCGCGTCGCACGGCGGCGGCGCGCCGGCCAAGAAGCGCCCGGCGGCGGCCGGCCTGGAGGGCCCGGAGGCCAAGCGGCGCGCGGTGCACGGCGAGCGCGAGAAGCGCATCAACAGCCTGTGGAACCAGTGCCAGACGGTGCTGAAGACAATCATGCGCCACCGCGGCGCGGGGCCGTTCAGCAAGGCGGTCGACCCGGTGCTGCTGCGCTGCCCGGTGCGCGCCCGGGCGCCCGGGCCGCGCGCATGACTGTTCGCGGAACGGCCCGGGCGGCGAGCTGCACAGCGCTGCGCGCTGCGCCTCGTCCTTGAGTGCCTGCCAGGGCCACGCGGGAGGCCGGACTTGCGTGTGCACGCTGGAGGCGTCGCGCTCTGATGCCAAAATGCTGCGGATGTTTGGTGTGCTGTGCAGCGCAAGTGTGCCGCTGGGCTTGCCGGGGCAGCGCGTCGCTCCGCCGCTGCCAGGGCTGCCCGTGGCTCGTCGCACCGGTGCCCGCTGCCCGCACCTGCGTGACCTAGAGAGCGTCCTGCCACCGCCTGCCCAGCCGGGCAAGCCAAGCTCACGCGCAGCAGTAGCCGTGTGCAACAGGAGGTCGCTGCGAACGGGAGGAGCGTACTGCAGGACTGAGGCTGGAGTAGCCTGTGTGTGGAGCGGCGCGGCGCGCGCACCTGGCGTATAGGCAGGCTGGAATTGGAGCAGCGGGCCTGACTTCTGCGTCTGCAAGCCCCACCCGAGGCGAGCGGTTGCGGAGCAAGCGCGCCGCCACGGCCGCGCAGGACTACTTTGACATCGTGAAGCGCCCAATGGACCTGGAGACGGTGGGCCGCAAGCTGGAGCACAAGCCGGAGCGGGGCGTGCTGCGGCAGTACCGCGAGCCGGCCGAGTTCCGGGAGGACATGCGCCAGATCTGGACCAACTGCCGCCTGTACAACGCGGTCGGCACGCCCGTGCGCGGCATGGTGCGGCCCGCGCGCCGCTCGTGGGCCCGGAGCCACGCGCCACTGGCTGGGGCGCAGCCGGCCGGCCGTGAGCCGGCCACTGAGCGTCGCGGGTCCGGGCTCTGGGGGCCTGCCCGCAGCTCTGCGCGAGCCTGCTGGGGGACGGGTCGCCAGCGCCGGAGTGCGAGTGAGAGGGGGACGGGCGCGTGCTGCCCGGCAGCGCGCGGGGGGGCCGCCCGCGGCGAGCGCGGGTGTGCGCGCGCGCGCAGGGCGAGATGATGTCGGAGGCGTGGGAGAAGAAGTGGGCGAGCGTGGCGATGGAGAAGAAGTGGGAGGAGGAGGTGCGGCGGCAGGCGCTGGAGGAGCGGGTGCGCCGCCTGCCTGTGCCCTGTTGCGCGCACTTGCCTGCGCCCCGGCGCCCTGCCTGTGCCCCGCCCCGGCGCCCCGCCGCGCCGTCTGTGCATACGCGAGGCCGACACAGCCGGGGCCTCGGTGGCCGGCGCCCGTGCGGGCGAACGGCGCGCCTGCGGCGCGCCCGTGGCGCGCCCGCGCGCGGAGCAGCGGCCCCCCGCCAGCGGATCCGAGCGGCTTCGGTCGCGGCGTCGCCATACAAGGGCACGGCGGGCGAGCGCTGAGCACGCGGCGCGCGCGGCCGCAGGACCTGGCCGGTGGCGCAGAGGCGCTGCCGGAGCGCGTGGCGGCCATGGCGCGCGAGCTGCAGGCGCTGGCGGACGCGGTGGAGCAGCGCGAGGGCGCGGCCGGCGCGCCGCCGGGCGGGCGCGACATGACGTTTGAGGAGAAGCGGCGGCTGAGCCACGCGCTGGGCGCGCTGCCGGGCGACCGCCTCGGCCGCGTGCTCGACATCATCCGCGAGTCGCAGCCCGTGGACGAGGCGCGCCGCCCGCCCGGGCCGGCGCGCCGCGGGCGCCTCACCGCCGCGGCGGCCATGGAGCGGCAGACCTGCGGACACTGCTGCGCCGGCGGGCCCTGGGGCGACATTGCGTGGCTGATGTGTGTGCGGTCTGGTGCTGGTAGCGAGCTGGCGGCTGTGGTTGGGGCGCTCCGGCGGCGTTTGGGAGCCCTGTCTTGCGCGGCCGCAGTCCGCATGACAATGCATGGGCATGCGGAGGCGCCCGCCGGGAGTGACGCGTCAGGAGCCGGCCGCACAGCGTGTCGGCGCCCACGCAGCGCCGTCCCGCGCCCGCGCGCCCGCGCCCAACGACTAGCCGCGCCCCCAGCCGGCCGCGCGCGCGCGCAGAGCGAGGAGGAGGTGGAGCTCGACATCGACCTGCTGGCGCCGGACGTGCTGTGGCGCCTGGACGCATACGTGGGCGAGCAGGCGGCCGCGGCGCGCGAGCGCGCGCCGCACGCCGCCGCGGCCGCCGCGCGCGCGCCGCCCGCCGACGGCGCCGGCCCCGCGCCGCGCGCCGGCGGCGGCGCCGCCGGCAACGGCCCGCCCAAGGCCGTCGCGCCGCCGAGTGCCGACGTCAATGGCGGCGGCGCGGCCGGCCTGAACGGCGGCGGGAGCGGCGGCGGCGGCGGCGGCGGCGGCGGCGCGAGCGGCGGCGGCGGCACCAGCGGCGGCGGCGAGCGCGGCGCCGGCGGCGGCGGGGCCGGCGGCGCCGAGGCGGCGCTCGCGCACACGCTGGCGGCGGAGGGCGAGGGCGGCAAGGGCGGCGGGCCCTACCTGGCCGCCAGCACGTCCTCCAGCGGTGCGGCCCGCGCGCAGTTGCGGCCGGGTTAGGGTAGGGTATGATGACTGGGCCGTGCATGCGTAGGGGCGCCGGCGGGTCGGGTGCATGCTTGACGCAGCAGTGAGCGCGCGCGCGCGGCTAGCCGGCTGCCGGGGTCTGGCCCCGTGCGCGCCTGCGGCAGCCGGAGGGCGGTGCCGCCCAGGGCGGCCGGCGCATTTTGCCCAGGGCTGCGCTCGCGCGGCTGCCTGGCGGCTGACGCGGCCGCCGTGCGCGCAGGCTCCGGGTCATCGAGCGACTCGGACTCTGGCGGCGAGGTGGGCTCCAAGCAGATCGGCGCGGACGGCGCGGACCGGCGACGTGCGGCCCCGGCCCGCGGCATTAGTGATGAAGTTGGTTGGTTCGACTTGCTTTTTTTTCTGTGTATCATGTAAAGAAGCTTAGCTTGCGCCCTGCGTGCTGGGCGGCGGCGACCGGGGCGGTCCGGGCAGCCCGTGGTCGGGCAGACATCAGGGCATACCCGGTCGCACACCTTGCGCGCAAAGCGCCCTGCGTGACAGCTCGCAGAGCCTTGCGGGCGGGCGGCGGCCGGCCACGCTGCGCCGCGCGCGCCGGCGCTGGCGGCGGGGGTGATAGCGGGTGCGGGCGCGCGCAGCGGAGCTGCGGCCGGGTGCTGCGACGGCGGGCTCCGCGCTGGTCTCCGCAAACCAGCCCGCGTCCATGCACACGCACATCATGCGAAACATGGCGAACAAGAAGGTGCGGCCCCCCACCACGCCCTGCGCGCCGCCCGTCCCGCCCGTACCCGCTTTGCCCCGCGAGCGGTGCGGCTGAGTTCCAGCTGAGCGTCGTGCTGCACGCCGCGGAGCCGCGGGCGCGCTCTGCGCGCATGACACGCCGAAACGGCGCCGAGCAAAATGCGTGGGCCCTGGTGACGTCCATGTCCTGGCCGCTCGCGCTCCGCTCACTGAGCGCAGCGTCGCTCCCTTGGCCAGCAGGCGAATGCCTGGGTGGCGCTCACTCATCGCTGCGCGCGCGCGCAGACTGTGACGCTGCAGAATGCCAATGCCTGGGATGCGCTGGCCAAGGCCGCGCCCGCGGCCGCGGACTCAGGCGGCGGCGACGGCGGCGGCGGCGATGCGGGCGGCGGCGCGGGCGGCGGCGGCGACGCGGCCGCCGACGACGACAATCTCTGGAATGAGTTCCAGAGCCGGGAAGAACAGCAGAAGAAGCGGGTGCGCGGCCATCACCCCTGAAAGCGAAAAAATGTGAGATATGATGGCAGCTACGCGCCGCATTGCGGCGTGGCTGCAAGCGCAGCGGGAGGCCCGCGCCGACGAGCGCGCACGATGGCTTGAAGCCTGATGTGTGCTGCATGGCGCGCACAGGAAGAGGAGGGGCGGGCGGAGGAGGAGCGGCTGCGCGCGGAGCAGGCGCGGCGCGAGGCCGAGGCGCGCGAGCGCGCGGAGGCGGCCGCCGCGGCGGCTGTCGCGGAGGAGGCCGCGCGCCGGGCGGCCGCGGCGGAGCGCGCCGCCGCCGAGCGGCGTGCGGTGGAGGAGCAGCGCGCCGCGGAGATCGCCAAGCTGCAGGCGCGTGGGCTTGTCGCCGCTGCCGGGGTGTGTGGAGGGTTAGGATTGGGGTTCTTTGGCAGGCAGGGCGGCTGTTTGAGCGGGAGCGCACGGAGCGGCACTTGGGGGGCACCGCATGGCCCTGCCAGGCTGCGGGGAAGCGCAGATTGCGTGCGCCCGGTCCACGCTGCCGAGCAGGCACAGGGCACCAATGCGTCACCGCGTCTGACCAAGTGGCATGAGGGCTGAGCCCTGTAGATGCAGAGCGCAGCCGCACGCTGCCGCGCCGCACGATGTGCGTTGACAGCATCGCTGGAGAGCGCGTGTGATGAGCCTGCAGTCAGGAGCGAGGCTGTGTGCGGCCGCGCGGGGCTCCCGCTCACATGTTCCATGCCGCAGATGGTGTTGCGCAGGAACAATAATCCTGACCGAGCGCTGTGCCGCAGATGGTGGACAAGGCGGCCGCCGACCTCAACGAGCAGCACAACGCAGTCAACTTCTCGGGCGGCGCCGGCGCGGCCGCCGCGTTTGGGCTCAAGGTGCTGGCAGGGCGCCCCTGCATGCTCTCAGACCGCGCTCCAGTGCCAGATAGGTCGAGCCACACCACCGTAGCTGCTACGGAAGCGCAGCTTGGCATCTGACGGGCTTGGACCCGGCATGCCTGTGCACTCCGGTAGGCATGGCGCCGCTGCTGCTGCCAGGCGGCAGCTGTGACCTCCCCGATGATGCTCTTGTGTCGGTGCTGCGGTGCGCTGCGAGCGAGGCACCTGGTGCGGCCGGGAGGGCGAAGAAAAGATGGCAGCCCTGTCGAACCCTGATCCTATGCTTCGCGCGCCGCGCGCCAGGTCAAGGCGGGCGAGGAGGAGGATGACTTTGGCGACGAGGACGAGGACATGCCCGCGGCGCATGGCGGCGGCGAAGAGGGCGAGGAGGGCGAGGTCTAGGGCGCGCGCGGCCCTCGGAGGGCCCCAGGGGTTGCGCGCGCGCGGCACGATGCGTTGCGCACACCCAGTGCCCAGGTGGGCGGCGCTCAAGGCGTGAGCACTGTGAGAGCGGGGCCGCACCAGGCACGGCGCCGAGGCGGCGCGGGCGTGTCGCCCCTAGCTCTGTCATGCTGTGGGGAAGGACGCCGTCGCTGGGCGCTGGCGCAGACGGGAGGTTGCGTGAGTGGGTACGGGAAAGTGAGGCGCGGGGGCCTCTTGTTGCGAGGGGCTTCCTGGTCGCCACCATGTGGCAGACTGTCTTTGTAGTTTGCAGCGGGGTCGGCGCTCCATTGCTGGCGCACAAAGAGGTCGCGTGCAAGCCTGTGCGGCAGCGGGTTTGTCTATCTGTGTGCATGTGTGCGGCTGCTGGCGAGCCTGGGCCTGTCAGCCTGCATGCTGCCGGGCTCGCAGTCACTGCGGCTCTATAATCCCGTGCCTGGCTGGAGCTGTGGCAGCAGCAGCACGGTGTGCTATGGCGCAGCTGCAAACCGTATGAAAGGCCATGGAGGGGCTGGTGCCAGCCGTGCGGGCCTGACTCCTGCGTGTGTAGGAGGGGGCTGGCGCGGCGCTGGGCTGCAAGGCGTGGCCAGAGCCGTAGCTGTCTGTGTAGGCGGTTGGCGGAGGCTGTATAAGCAGCGCCGCGTTTGAGCGAGGCTGACGCCTCTTTCCAGACCGGGGTCTCTTTGCAGGGGTCGTTGTGGTGGCATCGCGTCCCGGGTGCTTTTGCAGGCGGTGTGCCAGGCCAGCACGTTTGTGAGGCTGTGTGAGCAGGGTGCATGAGAGAGCTCATTGGTGCTCACCTTGCACTCGTCACACCCGACCTAGGAAGGTTGAGACATCGACCATGCACACATGCAAAGCAGAGCAGACCCAAAGCAATATCGGAAAGCAGGCAGTGCAGTCAGCAGCAAAACAGAGCTAGCGCAGGCCACTCAACCATGGTACAATTCCTGGCCCTACCTCGACATGATGCACACCCATGCGGGCCCTAATCTATACGCATCCTGCAGCAAAAGGCATCAAAGACACCAGCATGTGCTCCACGCCAGTCTAGATTCTCTTCCTCTCTCCCGTTGCAGGGCCATGCGTCACACACCTTGAGCCCAATCTGCGTTATACCACGCACGCATTTCCACAAAGTAGCAGGGTGGGCGCCCGAGCCTGGCATGCAGACACGGGCGAGCACAACTTGCTGCGCTCTCGTCACAACTTGCTGCGCTCTCGCCAGCACACGCTGCTGAGACCTACCGCCTGGCAGCGCTGGTGAGCTGCCCTCTCCGTAACAGGGACTAGGCAGCTGGATACAAGCAGACACGCCCACACTGCCGAGCCACGGAGAGGCAACATACCTAAACTCGCACCCCTGAACACAGGCGGGCGCAGCTGCGTCCACACCCCACCAGCCTCTGACAGGGCCTGCAGCCGCGCAGCGTTCGATTGGAAGCACTACGGAAAGAACGGTATCCAGGCGCGTAGCAGCATGCCGAGCACGGGGCCGAAGAAGCCAGTCGGCAGCATCACGTCCGTCAAGTATCGCACCACTGTTCCAATATGCCTGCGTACAAACAGTTGCCGTCAAACTCGCGGCTTTCGTGCACTCATCCAGTGTAATATGCTGCGGAGAACGCCGTCTACCTGTGCTTCTGTGTGTGGCGCTTGGCCTGCTGCTTCAGTTCATGGAACACGGTCGAGTACACCGCAGCAGCAGCCAGCCCCAAGGCTATCTGCTGGCCGTTGGAGCACATCATGTCCCGCATCTGCGCCTGCACGCCGCACCGAGGAGAGCGCTTGTACTGCCTCCGCACGGGCTGTACGACCTGCAACCTTGCATTGAAGTCACAAAGAGCACCAGGATGCCAGCACACCTCCATCCTCTCGTTGATGAAGTTGCCGGGCGACAGCTTGTCTGTGATCTGCTCGACGTGCTTGTTGAAGTCGCCCAGCGCGTCATCGGAGGGTGGCGGGCCAAAGGCCTGCCCCAGAGCGGCACACAGCGTCAGGCGGCACTGCAAATACCAAGGCAAGGCGCTGGTACTTGCTGCTCGACCAGCGACCTGAGTCAAGGGAGCACCTGCAGCTTGTCCCGCCAGTCGTCGCCAGGCATGCTGTGCTCCTCTCTACCTGGCACACCACCCGCGCTTCGCTCTGCGCCGGCCAGCAGCCTGTACTGCTGTCTGTGGCCTGCACAGGCCTTGTTTGCGCCTTGCAAACTGCAGGGAGGAGCCCGTACCCTAGTTCAGGAGCACCTCCAGGCACGCACTGCCTCTCGGTGCAAGTCTGTCCTGTCGCCCCCAACACAGACCGCGCGGAGCGTGGCGGTATGGAGGGCGATGCGGCGGCAGACGCCGCGCGGCCCATCGCTGGTGCGGCCCCTGCAGCGGAGCCAGCCGCGAAGGAGGCCAAAGAGAAGAGGCACAGGCACAAGCACAAGAAGCACAAAAGGCACAAGGAGCGCAGGAAGGAGGGCGCGGCCGCGCTCGCCAACGGCGCAGCGGCGGGCGATGGGGCCGGCAGCGGGCCAGAGTCGGGCGAGATTGCGGCTGCGGCTGGCCAGGACGGGCCCGAGGCGGCGAGCGCAGCGTTGGCGAGCGCGGCGCCGGCTGACGCAGCGCCGGCTGACGCGGGGGCGGAGGCGCCGCCGGTCCCGCGCGCGGAGGCAGGCGAGCGCGCGAGCGCGCCCGCGGAGGAGGCCGCCGCAGCGCCGCCGGAGCCCGCCGCGGCGCCCGCCGCCGAGCGGCAGCACGAGCGCAGGGACAAGGACCGGCGCCAGGGGCACCGCCGGTGCGCGCGACTCCATGCGCCGGCCCCGCTTCCTGAGCGCGTGCGCTCGCCCATGTTTGTTGCTCCTGTCTTGCATAACCTGCTGTGCCGCCCCGCCTATCCGCGCTCGCGCCACACATGCGTCGGTGCTGCCATGCAGGTCGCGCTCGGCGGACAAGCGGCGGCGGGAGCGCGGCGAGCGCAGCCGCAGCCCCCGCGCCAAGCGGCGGCGGGAATCGGACGGCCCGGCCGCGCCTGGCGGCCAGGAGCAGCTCGCAGAGGAGGCGCCCTCAGCCGATCTTGCGCTGCCGAGCCCGCCCGACGGAGCGCCCCCGGCCGCCGCCGCCGCGCCGGCCGATGGCCGAGCCGCGGAGGGGGCGCAGGCGATGGGCCCGCCGGCGCGGCGCGCAGTGGCCGTCGCGGTAGCCCCGCGCGCGGAGCGGCCGGACGCGGCGCCCGAGCGGCGCGAGCGCGAGCGGAGCGACAGCGCGCGCCGCCGCGAGCGCAGCCGCGAGCGCACGCGCGCGAAGGACGCGTCGTCGGCGCGCGCGCCGGACGAGGCGGGCGCGCGGCCCGGCCGTGAGCGCAGCCGCGAGCGTGCGCGCGGGAGAGACGCGCCGCCGGCGCGCGCGCCGGACGAGGCCGGCGCGCGGCCCGGCCGTGAGCGCAGCCGCGAGCGCGCGCGGGGGAGAGACGCGCCTGCGGCGCGGGCGCCGGACGAGGCCGGCGCGCGGCCCGGCCGCGGGCGCACGCCCGACAAGGACGCGGCGCCGCAGCGGGCGCGCGACCTGGACCGGCCGGGCGCCGGGCGCAGCCGCGAGCACAGCCGCGAGTGCGAGCAGGCGCGCGGGCGGGACGCGGGCGCGGGCCGGGAGAGCGAGCAGGACAGGACGGGCGCCGGGCGCAGCCGGGACCGCAGCCGCGACCCCGGCCGCGGCGCGGCGCGCGGCGACGGCGCCGAGCGGGGCGCGGCGCGCGAGCCGGCGCCTGCGCGCGACCGGCCGGACGCGCGGGACGCGCAGCGCGGCGCGCGCGAGCGGCCCGGCTGGGCGGACGGGCGCGGCGACCGCGACCGGGACCGCGAGCGCGCGCCCTGGGCGCGGCGGGACCGCGAGCGGGCGCCCGAGCGCGACCGGCGCTCGGAGCGGGAGAAGGAGCGCGAGCGCGAGAAGGACCGCGAGCGCGAGCGCGAGCGCGACGGCCGCGGCCGCGAGCGCGACGGCCGCGGCCGCGAGGCCGATGGCCGCGGCCGCCGCGAGCGCGACGAGCGCAGCCGCGAGGAGCAGGTGCTGGCGCGCGCGCGGGGGCGCCTGGGCCCGCAGCATGTCAAGAGGGCCTTCCATGGCGCCTGCTGGCTCACGGCTGCGGGCTGCCTGCGGGCCACGTCCTCGGCATGACGCACCCGCGCCGCACCCGCATCGCTGCCTCATTAGTGCCACTGCACGCAGCGATAGGCGAGGTGCTTGCGCTTGGTGGCGCCTGCAGGCCCGGCACGGCGGTCGGCAGATCGAGCAGGCCTGGCACAGCACCAGCCCTAACCCTATGGCTGGCCGGCGGCGCAGGTGGAGGACGCGGCGCGGGACGAGGAGCTGGCGGCCAAGCTGGAGCGCGCGCTGGACGGCGAGGAGGACGCGGAGGCGCGCATCATCGAGGAGCGCCGCCGACGCAGGCAGGCCATCCTGGCGCGGCACCAGGCGGCCGGTGCGCGCGGCGCCGGTCGTGCGGGCGTGTGCGGGGTTTGCTGCGCGGCGTAAGGTTGCTCAGTCTCACTGACGCCCATTGACGCCCATTTACCCCCATTGGCAGCTGCTGAGGTGCACACACTGCGGCAGTAGTGCTCAGAAACAGCCAGCACGGTGCACGACGTGCACGCGCCGGCATTGAAGCATTTGTGTGAGTGCATTGCGGCTGGCACGCCATGGTCAAGCACCTCTCGGCCATGCAGGCAGATACGTCGGGTGCGAACCCGGCTGTCGCCGCTCGCGCAGAGTCGATGGCCGCGCCGACCGTCTCGGAGCTGCGCGCCCGCGGCAGCGCGGGCGACCCGGCGGCCGCGTCGGGGCCACCGTCGGCCCCGCTGTCGCCCGCGGCGCCCGCAAACGGCCCTGGCTCCGCTTCCGGCGTCGCTGCCGGGGTGGGGCCCGCCGGCGAGCCATCGGGCGCAGGTGCACTGGCGCCGGCGGGTGCGCCGGCGCTGGCGAGCGGACCCAGCCCTGCGCCCTTCCCGGGGATGGAGTCCGCAGGCGAGCCTGCGCCGGCGTCGCAGCCGCCGTCGCGCGCGCCGTCGCGCGCGCCGTCGCCTGCGGGCAAGAGCGCGGGCGCGGCAGCGTCGGCGGGCGGCAGCGGCGCGGGCGCCGCTGGCCTGGCGCGGCCGCAGTCGACCGGCGCGCTGCGGGTGCGGCCCGCCTGCATGCGACCGTTGCGCGTGTTTTTTGCGGGTTCATGTCTCCTGGTGTCTGGCTGGCGTCCAGCGCGCTTGTGCGGCGGCGCTCTGGGTCTGCGCTGGGGCCGGCCCACGTACCCCGCTGCTCAGGCAAGCGCGCGCATGGAGGCGCGCTGCCGAGGCATGCATGTGCCAGCATCTCCCGCGGCCGCTGACAGCAGCCCAGGGAGGCAGCTGTGCTGCAGCGCGCTCGCAGCCATGCAGTGCGCCAGCAGCCGCATGATCCTGCGCCGCCCTGACGCCTGCGTCGCGCGCGGCGGCGCAGCGCGCGGGCGACGACAGCGGCTCCGAGGACGATGAGGAGGCCGCCGGCGCCGCACGCGCGCTGGCGCACGGCGCCGAGCTGTGGCAGACGCGGCGCGACGCCGCCGCGGCCGCCGCGGCGGCCGGCGGCGCGGGCGTCGGCGCGGGCGGCCCTGGCGAGGGTGGCGAGGATGCCAGACCCGCCGGCGCGGCCTCGCGGCCCGCGACCGACCGGGACTCTGCGTCAGAGGAGGCGCGGCGCGTGGCCGTGCAGGCTGCGCGGCCGCCGCTGGCCGGCCTCGACATGTTTGCCGACCAGGCAGGACCCCACGTGCTGCTATCCGCCGGCCTGCCCGAGCGCTCTGCAGAGACGCGGCAGGAACCGGTGCACCTCTGTCTGCTGCGTGTTGGGTGCCGCGCGATGACGCGCCGCGCGGGGTGCGTGCTCTTGGCTGTCGAGGCGCCGTGGAGCATGAGCGCGGGGTGTAAGCGTGGCTGCGCCTGCGCCCACGCCTGTGCCCCGGCGGGCGGCAGGACGACGGTGACATGTTTGGCGCGACGCCGGCCGATGAGCGCGCGGGCGGCGCAGCGGCCGCGCTGGCGGGCGGCGCCGCGCGGCGCGGGCTGCTGGACAACTACGACGACGCGGAGGGCTACTACAACTTCCAGGCACGCGGGCCACAAGGCGGGGGGGTCCCGTGCGCAGGCGCGGGGGCGACGGGGGCCAGGCGCGGGGGGCGAGGGGGGTAGCCTGCGCGGGAGCGGGGGCGCGCGCCGAGCGAGCTCTGCTGGGGAAAGGGCCGACGGCCTGGCCGCGGAACAGGGCCGACGGCCTGGCCGCGGAGCGCTGTTGCGATGTGTGTCCGTGTGCTTCACGCTGTAGCAGCCCCTTGTGCATGGTGATGCAGCATTGTGCGACATGACGCTGATGCTGCATGCTCTCCTGCCTGGGCTCATTTGAGCCCGCGCTGCGGTATGCCTTGGCTATGTTTGCGACGTCCCGACAAAGCGCCGCGTCGGTGCCCACCACGCACGACCGGGAGGCTCGGGCACGGCGCCCGCCGCCCGGCGGCGTGCGCCGCCCAAGCCGCCCGCGCGCCGGCGCGCAGGTCGGCGAGCTGATGGACGGGCGCTACGAGGTGTTTGCCACGCACGGCAAGGGCGTCTTCTCCACCGTGCTGCGCGCCAAGGACCGCGGCGGCCGGCCGGACGCCGCGGGGGCCTTCCCGGAGGTCGCTGTCAAGGTCATCCGCGCCAACGACGTCATGTTCAAGGCCGGTGCGCGGCGCGCGCTGGCTCGATAAGTTGGTGATACCCTACCCTAACCCTACAGAGCACGTGGCATGCGCGCGTTCGCGCTCTTGCGGGCCGGGCGCGCGGCGCGCCACGCGCTGGGGGGTAGCGGGCAGTGCTAGGCGGCGCCCCGACACCGGACCGCGTTGGAGGCCTGCGGCTGTGCCCTGGCCGGTGGCGCGCCGCGGGGGGGCTCTCGAGCTCAGCGGCTGCCGGCCATGTGACCAGCCGCTGCGCGCGCGCGCAGGCCAGACGGAGACCGTGATCCTGCGCAAGCTGGCGGGCGCGGACCCGGAGGGCAAGCGCCACTGCGTGCGCCTGCTGCGCACGTTCGAGTACCGCCACCACCTGTGCCTGGTGTTTGAGTCCATGGCGCGCCCCGATGCCCTTCGCCCGCGCCTGCGCGCGGATTCCACACAAGGGGCCCCACCCCAGAGAGGGCCGTCCTTGCATGAGCAGGCCTGTGCCCCACACAGGGCTTGAAGCCTAGCCGTGCGTCTGAGACCTGCTGCACATGCATGTGGGACCTAGGTGCTCTGGAGGCGAGCAGAGCGAGGGTGCGCGCGTGAGCGTGTGTGCTCCCGCGGCGCGCGGGTGGCCGTGCTCGCACAGGGGGCGGCCGAGCGGCGCAAGCGCTGGCCAACTTTGCGGCAGACGGGGCGCGCCCGCCGCGGCGCAGGACATCAACCTGCGCGAGCTGACCAAGAAGTACGGCCGCGGCATCGGGCTCAACATCGGCGCGGTGCGCGCGTACGCGGCGCAGCTGCTCACCGCGCTGTACCACCTGCGCAACTGCGGCGTCATCCACGCCGACATCAAGGCGCGGCCCGCCTGGTGGCTCCCGCGCGCGGCTAGCGCGCCTGCCCGCCCGCCCGCCCGGCCCTGCATGCCCAAAGGCGCCGAAGCAGCTCGGGAGCTCGGACTGCATGCGGTGCCAGGGGCCGCTTTGCAGCGCGCGAAGCCGGGGATGTCAGGTAGCAGGTGACAGCGTGCGGTCAAGGCTGATGGCGGTCAAGGCTAAAGGCAGTCAAGGCTCAAGGCGGAGCGTGCGGGGCTGCGCGCAGCCGGACAACATCCTGGTGGCCGCCAACCGCACGTACCTCAAGCTGTGCGACTTTGGCAGCGCGATGTTCGACGGCGAGAACGAGCTGACGCCGTACCTGGTCTCGCGCTTTTACCGCGCGCCCGAGGTCATCCTGGGCCTCAAGTACGGTGCGGCACCCGGCCCGGGCGCGCGCGGTCGCAGCCACGCTCGCGCTCGCAACGGCCGTCGCTGAGAGCTGCCTGGCAAAAGCGGCTTGGTTGCTTTCTGGCGAGGCGCGCGCGCGCGGCCGCCGTGTCTGCGCGCAGTAGGGGCCTGCCCCTGCTTCGGACGGGGCGCTGCGCTCTGCAGCGCGCCGTGTCGATGGTTACCGGCGTGAACTGATACGAGGCCGCTGGCTCGCCTGTGCGCTGAAGCGCTTGCACGCAGGTGACAAAAGTTCGCAAAGCAACTGGGCGGACTTTCCTGCAGCACCTGTTCACGCGAGTGATTGGCGTGCCGCAGGGGTCGCGCTGGACACCTGGTCCATCGGCGCGGTCGTCTACGAGCTGTACACCGGTGCGCGCCCCGACAGCGCCGAGCGCACACGCTCAAGGGGCGCGCGTGCGCCCAGCTCGGGCGCGCAGGCGCACCGCCGGGCATGCTGCGCGCTGCTGCGCGCACCATGGCTTGCGGACTTGCTGGCCCCGGTTGCTGCCAGCTGCCTGCGCTGCGCTCCTGCTGACCTGCGCCCTCTGCCGCTACGGGTAGCAGAGCTGCCCTGTCAGGCCAGCCAGCACCGATGCCGCAAGCGCGGCGTTCGGCGCATGCCGCGCCCGGCTGCGACCGCGAGGGGCGGGCGCGCTAGACCGCATGCTGTCCCCCAGGCGCACCAGCAACAAGATGCGCAGCACAGACACCGCGAGTGTGTGGCGTTCGGCGCGCGCCGCGCCTGGCTGTGACCGCGCGCGGGCGCGCGCGCCAGGCCGCATCCTGTTCCCCGGGCGCACCAACAACGAGATGCTCAAGCTGGTCATGGACGCCAAGGGGCCGTTCCCCAAGAAGATGCTGCGGCGCGCCGCGTTCGCGGAGAAGCACTTTGACAACGACGTCGGCCTGTCCTTCCGGCTGTGGGAGGAGGACCCGGTGACCAAGCGCCCGGTGCGGCGCGCGCCCGCGCATGCAGCGGAGGCGCTGGCGGCCCTGCTGCCCTGCCTGGCGGCCGCCGCGGGCAGGGCAGGGCGGAGTGAGCGCACCCGGCTCGCGAGCGGGCCGCGAGAGCCGTGGCGGCACGCGCTGCGACGCTCGCCGCCAGCGCCTGTGGCGCTGCCAGGCTGACGCGCTGCCGCTCGCGCAGAACCGGGGGGGGGGTGCCCGGCCGGCAAGAGAGCAGCGGCGGGGCGAGGCGGGGGGCGCCCGGGCGCAGGTGTGCCGGCTGGTGAGCCACCCGGTGGTCAAGCGCGACTTTGCCGCGCTGCTGGCGGGCGGCGAGGGCGACAAGCGCCAGGTCGCCGCGCTCGCCGACCTGCTCGAGCGGCTCACCGCGCTCGACCCCGACCGGCGCGGCCCCGCGCCAGCATAGGGTTGGGGTGTTCTTTGCTGCGCAGCTGTGGCTGGCTTTCGTTTGAGCGCGCAGCGCTCTGCCGCGCTCGCATGGTCTTCTTGCTCGACTGGGGACTGGGGCGCTGAATGAATGGAGTTGTGGGGCGCCGTGATGTGTGGACGGCCTGGCAGGGGGTGTTGCTCTGCTGTGCGCCCTAGCCCTAGCCGCAGCCAGGCTCCCCCGCGCCAGGCTCCCACTGCCAAGCCTGCCGCGCCACCGAGATGATCCTGGGAGCCTGCACTGTCAGCGCTGCGGGCAGGGGCGAGCTGCACGCCATGACCCTGCTGCTGCGCGCGCAGGCGCCTGTCGCCCAAGGAGGCCCTGCGCCACCCCTTCATCAAGGGCGACAAGGACGGCAAGCGGTGACGCGCCGCCGCAGGCTCACAACGCCGCCTTGCGCCGACTTCGGCGCGTTTTCTGCAAGACGTGGCGCCCGGCGCGCCGCCAGGCGAGGGGGGCGGAGCAGAGAGGCACGCAGTGGCGGCCGGCTGCGCCGCGCTGTCATGTTGCCTGTTGTCGCTGCGCGCGGTGCTGGCCTGTGCGTGCGCGCGTGCGTGTTTGCATGCCCATGGGCGTCCCTGTCCTGTTTTGCCGACGGAGACGCAGTCACACGCGCCTGGTCTGGCGGTCCCCACCGCAGGCTGCGAGCGGCGCCGAGCGGGCCGCTCGGGCGGCCCAGCCCGACGGCACAGGCACGGGCGGCGCCGGCGGCCGAGCCGCGCATCAGCAAAGCCGCTGGTTGGTGAGCGGAGGCGGGGCGGCCGGCGGCGGCGCGACGCGCCGCGTCGTTGCCTGGCGCCGCCTTGCTGCTCGGCGAGGCAGCCGCCAGCCGCGCCGCATGCAAGCTCAGGCCTGCCCTGTCGCGCGATCTGTGCATTCGCTCTGCGCTGTGGCCAGTGAGGCGCACTGGCCTGCTATGCATGCTTGCCGCGGAACGAGGCAGGGGGTTCTGCATGGCATCGTCTGTTTCTGCTGCAGTGATACCTGTGGGCTGCTCTGAAGGCAGGCAACCCCGCATGCATGTGTTCCGCGCTGTGCTACACAGCTTGCTGCTTACTGAGTTGCTCGGCGGGGCCCCGTGGGGCCCCGGTCGGTTTAGGGGCCGGCGGCACGTGCGCGGCGCGCCGGGGCGGCTGCAAGGGCGCTGCGCGCGGGGCGCGGCCCGGGGGGGCGCTACCTGCCTGAGGCATGCGCTCGGCTGCAGTCGCGTCGAACGCATGCAGGCCCCCCGGTGGTTGGTAGCTGCCCCGCGCGCCCTTGGCAGTCGCTCCGGTGCGCCCGCAGCAGTGCCCTGCTGCAGCCGCGTGCGCTGTGGTGATGCCTGCGCTCGTGCTGAGAGTACATCTGCCAGTGGAGCTCTGCTTCAGCTCGCATGTAATAGAGCTCAAATTGCAAAGAGACGTCGTTGTGCACCATGTGCCTGGCTCTGAACATACAGAAATGCCTTGTTTATGTTGTGCCTATCATCGCCTCCTGGCACTCACGCCACGCGCTGCCCGCTGCCAGAGCTGGCCTGCTCTGGACGCGTCCTGCGGCTCCGGACGACACGGCAACAGCGCCCGCGCGCCTTGCGGTAACGGTTCCGCTGCTGCGCTGCCTAGCTTGAGCTGCCTGCTTGTGTGCACGCGCTGCTGCACCTGCAGCCAGCCCAGCGCTGCGAGCCTGACCATGCGCTGACGGAGGGCTGTGCGCGGCGCCGTGGCGCCGTGGCGTGTGCATGGGGTGTGGCCCAAGCAGCGCAGCAGCGTGCCGGACCTGGCCCGCTGCGGTACAAAGCATTTGGTGGTGGTATTTGGTGCCTACCTGCCTCAGGTGCTGCCCCTTGCAATACTCTGTGCCCCTGCTGCTGTGCTGCCTCTGATGCCATGCTGCCCATCACGTGCTGGGCTATCTCCAGCCAATCTACAAAGCTGGTGCTGAGCAGCCTGCACACGCGGGGATGCGAATGTCTGAGGCGGCACTGTGATGCGCGTAGGACCCCGCACTGCCAGCACGAGCAGCGTGCAGCAGGGCCCTTGCTGGCGCCTGACGAGGTGCTGCAGTGGTCATGCGCTCCTTCCCAGATCGCTGTGGCAGCCGTATCTGTAAAAGTGATCATGCGTCAGCATGATCTGGTTGTCACATTGTGCGCCTGGCGCCGACACACAGGGACGCTACTGCCCGTGTCTTTTTTGGCTTGTGCACGTTTCCTCCCGCTGCCCGAGCCCATGCAGGATGACCTGCCGTTGGTTGCCGTTGGAGAGGGCATTTGCAGTCCATGGCAGTCCATGGACGCTTCTCTGTTGATAGGTGCCGACGTGATATAGTGACGTCTGCGCTCTAGAGGCATAGGTTTGCTCACTAATCAGCATGAGCGCATGCCGCGCTTGTGCAGAGGCCTGGCAGCATGTACGCCTTGCTGCAGCGCCCTATGCTGACAGCGACGGCTGCAAGCACCGGCCGACCTGTATATCATGGATGCAAGAACTGCCTGTCAAGTGTGTTTTGGCGGGATACTAGTGCTGTAGTACTTGCCCTGGCGTGTTGTGAGGCACACGCCGCATGGTTGTCAAGCATGCGCGCTCTTTATGACGCCAGAATACTGGCCGCCTGACTTTCTTTCTGCACTATCTATGCCATGCATGCACCCGCGAGGTGCCATCACACTTTGATGTCTAGCAGGTGCGCAACACACCTAGCAATGTGCACACATGCTGGTCGCAGACCGGCCTGCTCACCAAGAGGGCTGCATGGTGCACTACACTGTGTGCTTGCCCTCACCACACTGCTTGAGTGAGTGCTGGCTGGCGAGGCTTGGCTCCTTGGCACCCTGGGAGACGAGCGGGACGTGCTGCTGACATGCAGTGCGCTGCAAAGTGTGAGGGCCAGGGCTGCGCACCTCTTTGCCTCACCGCACATGGTGGAAGATGCATGTGGCAGGCATACCTGCATGGTTGCTTCTCATGTGGATGCATGAGACTACATGATTTGATTACAAAGGTTCAGCTGGGGCTGCGCAGGCAACAAACGTATCTGTCTGTCTCGGCGTAAGCTAAAACGAGCTGTGCTTTACATGACAATGAGCGCGCTGGCAGGTCTGCCGGCCAGGGCCGCTGCGCGGGTCAGGGCGCTGAACGCTGGGGCTCCAGAGCTGGCAGCCACCGCCTCTGGCCCCCTGCGCAAGGCTGACCTCAGGAAAGTCAGCGCAACAGCTCTGCTGTCAGCCCTGGTTTCCCCGGACCTGTTGCAGGCCAGTTCACTGCAGAGCGGCCTGACGCTGCGTGAAGCGAGGCTAGTGTACAAAGACACAACTGCTGTGATTGCCACGCTGGCAAACGTGACCAGGCGCATCGTATGGCGGGACATTTTCGCTGCGCCAGCTGATGCCGCCCTAGTCGAGCGTCTTTCCAACGCGCTGAAGACGCTATGCCTCATGCGAGCCCCGGCCTACGTTCCTGCCTTCTTGTGCCATAGATGACGGTGCAAACAGATAGTATATTTTGACGATGCGCTGTGCAAGGCAGGCTGACATGTCCATTTGAGGTGGCCGAGGGGCCAGACCGCGAGGTCGCCGTCCGCGAAGCTGCCGAGAGGTGAGCCTGCACAAGTACAGGCAGCCCCACCTGCACTTTGTGCGCTTGCAGCTGCCTGAGCTGCCAGTGTTGGCCGCACTCCCGTGCCCAGCTCACGCAGCGTGCCATGTCGCGTCAGGTATGCCGCATACGGCATGTATGGCATCGTCGCTGGCGTGGCCACGTCGTGGGCAGTGCTGGCCGCGAGCAGCCCAGACAGTGCGACGACCTCCTTGCTCTGTGCCATGATCCACAGCTGTGTGGACTTTTTGGAAGAGGTGAGGCTCTGGCCTGCGCACCTTGACGGCAGGCCACTCTGCACACGCTGCCCTTCACCGGGCTGCACAACATGCAGGTGGGTCGGCTGTGGTGTCAGGTCAAGGAGAGCGACGCATGGGGCAAGGCCGCCACGTCTGCTGTCCTGACAAAGTACTACACCGGCCTCTCAGCAGTGCTCATCTGGCTGTCCAGCGCTCCAGCAGCCCTGCACTCTCGCGTGTTATCATGGGAGGGCCCAGACCCCGCAGCGCGCTCGAGGCACTTGCATGTCGCATTCTCCTCCCAGGTGCGCACTGCCACGCGCCCCAGTCCCTGAAGCCCTTGCAGCCAGCCCCTGGCTGACCTTACTCTGGTCTGCGGCAGCACCTGTTCGGCGCAGCGCAGCTGTACGAAAGGCAGCGCCTGGCCGGCAAGGGACTGCATGCCGCATACCTGAAGAGCTTCTGCAGCGCCGCCGGGGGTGAGCTTCTGATCAGCATCTTGGAGCAGACGCTGCCCAAAGTTTGCAGCGCGCACGCGGCGCAGCTGACACACAGTGCGGCCCCTGCCTCAGCCGGGCCAGGGCGCACGCGCGCGTGTACGCTGGAAGCAAGCCTGGTTGCGCGCCTGCAGGCCGCCCCGATGCACACTGCCACGCATGGTCGAAGGCCCTTCACTGTGTAGAGTGCGCAATTCCAGCGTACGGCCTGGTGCGCGAGGGCGGCGCGGGCGGGCTCGACCTGCAGACGGAGCAGCGGCTGCAGGCGCTGCTGGCAGGCCGCGCGATGCCGCTGATGCTGCGCTGCCTGCAGACATGGAGGGGCGGTGCGCATCGCACCACTTGCACAGCATGTGATGCCTGCTGGGCTGCATCACGCTTGCGATGTGGCGCTCATGCGCGGGCTTCCTGAGCAGGCCGAATGCCGCCCTGCCGGGGCCCTAGCTGCTTGGTTCTTGCATGCCACATGGCTTGACATGCTGTTTGTGCAGCCAGCTGCTGCTGGTCGTGGTGCCTACAGTTGCGCAGCTCACCGCGTCTTTGGCATGCGGGCATGGCCGCGCCAGCTCTTTTGCCCAGGAGTGGGTCGTCGCGTATTGAACGGGCTACATGCAGTCCCAGCATAGATGCTGCATGCGGCAACTGCTGACCAGGTCCGCTGGCTGCAGGCCCCCAGCGGTGCACGGTCGAGGCATGCACCTGCGGCAGCGTGCTCAGCAGGCTGCTGAGCTTCAAGGAGCTGTGCGAGCGCATGCCGCAGAGGGAGCGCATTCGCTGCATGCGCTGCCTGTACACCATGCTGCTGTGGGCATCGCAGCGCATTGCAGAGCAGGTGCATGCACGCGCGCGCACCTCCCTTGAGCAGCGCGGCAGAAAATACCCGGTCTAGCTACTCGCACATGTGCTGGTCGTCAGCCCGCGCTGCATTGCTGGCAGGCCGCCGCTGCATGCTCTGATCAGTCAGCGCATGTGGTGCTGCGCCCTCTGCCCTAGAGCACTTATTGCTGCAGTCGTGCAACTCACTGCCTGTGCGCACGGCATTGCTAGCAGCCGTTGAGGTCAGTGCTTTACACAGTTGCCATCAGTGTTGCTGCTTTACACAGTGCCTCACAGACGCCTGGACAAGAACCTGTTGTGAATGCCGCCTTTTCTTTCGGCAATCACGCTTGCAGCCTGTGCACATATTTCATTGGCAGTGGCACATCTTACCGCAGCTCGTTGGTGCAGAACACCCACGAGGCCAGCGCGAGTGTCGACACATCACTGGGCACGCATGAAAACCAGATGGAGCTTCTGCAGCACATCTGCGGCGTAATCGCCATCTGCCGCACACCCTGGCGGATGCTGGTGCGACCTCAGTCGCCGCCCCATAGCACTGCGTGCGTGTTCGGAGGCGCGCGCTGCCGCTGGTGACATGGCTGCAAGGCGTGTAGGCGTGTATGAGGCACATTTGCATACAGCGCTCTATGCCAGGCACGTGCAGCTCGAAGACAAAACTCGCTGCTGTCCTAGGTAGCTGGATTGCGGAGCCCATCGTGACCTGCGCTTGCGGCATCGCTTCCCAGTCTCTGGCCCGTGCAGGCCGAGGCGGAGAGCCCTTGCAAGGATGCCGAGCGGCGCGGGGGCCTGCTCCCGCTGGCCCTGTCGGCCATGGAAGCCGCGCTCAGGCGCGCGCCAGAGGCGCTGAGCAGCGCACTGAACAGGGGCATCAGCAACGCTGCGGTTCAGGCGCGCTCACGACCTGGCACCGAGCATCCGAGCTCGGACGGCTGGGCAGGCGTTGCGCGCTCGCAGCTGCCTGGGAGCGAGTCCTGTGGCAGGGAGAGTGTGATGGAAGGTCGTCACAACCCTCAGCCCTCGACTCGTCCCCAGCGCGCAGGCGGTCGAGCACGCGACGGATGTGCTGCTGGCGGTGGGCCCCTGCGAAGGCCAGCAGCTGGCCGCCAAGGCGCTGCTCGCCACGCTGGCCAAGCTGCTCGCGACGGCGCACGCGCAGCGCGTCGCCCTGCGCGTCGGGCTCTTGGTGAGCCGCAGCAGCCCGTGCAGCCCCACCCTGCCAGCATTGCGGCCGGGGCATGCATGCCTCACGTGTGTGAAACATCTCATGCGCAAGGGTGCGAGCGCCTGCGCCCACCGGCTGCATTGGACGCGCCAGGACGCGCTGATGGACTCGGTCCCACTGCTACTGTGGCCAAAACCACTCACGCCAACGGCTGGGCGCATCCTGCCAGCGGCGCTGCTGCCGCATGCGGTGGCGCACCTGCTGCCCCTTCTGCTGCTGCCGCCCGAGCGCGTGCGCGCGCTGGACGCCGCGCAGGCCCAGCGCGTTAACGACTCCGACGACAGAGCACTGGATATCCTTGCGGCCAGCATAGTGCGTTCGCAGCCCTCCCGCTGACCAGCCGGGCGAGGCCCATGCGCTGTGCACCCTGCTGCGATGCGATAGCGGACTGAGCGCGCAGCCTGATCAAGCATGTGCGCAGGGCGCCATCTACCGTCTGTTGGAGGGGCCCGCGGAGCCCAGGGCGGTCGCGCTGGCGTGCCCGGGCCTGGCGCCCTTCGTCGTGGCCGCGCTGCGCAAGCTGGCCGACATCTGTGCGCGCTGCCCTGCTACGCGTGCCAGGAGCGTGAACTGTCAAGATGTCCGGCAGGGCTGTGTGACGCTTCTCATGCAGCAGCCTCGTGCTTCATTCTGCACAGCAGTGCATGGGGCGCATGCTTGAGCACTTTGGCGTACCTGGCATGCACTCCTCAGCTGGGCATGTGAAGCGTGCGGCCTTACGCGAGCGGGCTTCTCATGCCAAGGTCCTGCGGGCCAGTGGACATGCTTGACGCCCCTGACTTGCAGGCCTTCCCACTGTGCATGCTGTGCAGACGTCAACCCGGCACAAATTCGCAGATTGCCCCCGTCCGGGCGAGCGATCCTGGGATCAGTGGGCCATGGGAGCGGAAAAGGGTGCCGTAATTGGTGTGTACGTCGCCGCGAAGATATCCGAAGAGTCGCCCGCCCTGGGCTTGGCACTCGCGCGCGCCGGCGTGCTGGGCGCAGCCGCGCGCCTGGCGCAGCACTTGGTGAACGCATGCCCAGAGGCCATGCGCGAGGGCAAGGCATGTGCAGCAGCGCTGCGCATGCACTATCTCCTGCAGGCCATCAACCGGCACTTGCCGCAGGTGTGTGCGTGCGCTTTTGCGCCGCCCATGCTCACAGCGCGTGCAGGCCGCAGCTGAACCCGCTTACGCTGCATGGGCGGTGCGGCAGGACTGCCTGCTGATGGTCGATGGCGCGCCGCCACAGGAGCCCAGCAGCAGACCATTTGAGGGCGCGTTGGCCATCATGGCCTCCGCCTTCGCGGCCTTTGATGCCGAGGTCGCGCCGCGCATCCCCGCAGACGGGCTGTCGCCGGTCAGCCTGGAGGACCTGCGCCTGAAGACGCCCGCGCTGCGCCCCGTGGGCTGCTGGTGGTCGGGGTGCGCGGCCCGCGCCGCCTGCAGGCACACCGATGCTGGCAGATGCGCCTGCTGCCGCACTCGCCCAGAGTCGTCACTGCGCATCACGCGCGCAGGTGCTGCAACCTGTCCGGTGCGACGGAGGCGGGCCTGCGGCTGCAGCGGTGCTCCGGCTGCGACATTGCGCGCTTCTGCTCAGAGGCGTGCCACAAGGCAGCCTGGCGCGCGGGCCACAAGGGCGCCTGCAAGCGCGCGCTCGACAGGCGTGCCGGCACGGACGCCCTGTGTTGAGGGGCTGCCATCTTTTTGAGCCAGAGGCTCTGCATGGAGGCTCATGTGATGTGTGAAAGTTATGTGGCTTGATGCTGCAGCTTGATGCGCCCCGAGTGATCCATATGCCCCTTGTCGCTTGTGGCGGTCAGTGTGTGGCGGCCACCTAAAGGGGGCAGGCGACTGTGACAGGCCTGCGCTGCATAGACACTGCCCTGCAGAGCTTGACCGTGCCTGCAAGTGCAGACTATGCGGCTCATGTGTGGCTCCATGACCTGTTCGATAGGCGGCTGCATGTGGCTTTTGAACAGAAGGTATACACTGCGGCACAGCACAGCCAGAGTGAGCTTCCATGACGTCGCAAGGAAACCAGTGGTGCTGATTTCGTGCAGGGACGTGTAGCGGAGCTGTCTCTCGCCTGTGCAGCGGTCGCCGTCATGGAACCTGATCAGGCTGCATTGTCTGCTGCGAGTTTGCTGTCATGCGTTTGTTGTCATGCGTTTCTTGTAATGCGATAGGTCCGACATTCCTGACGGTGCTTGGCACCAAGCTTGTTTTAAGGGGAGCTAGCTGCTGCACGGTCATTGGGGGTGACGTGAGTCGATGTTGGCTGCGCTCGACAGGCATAGGACGCTCACTGACCAGCATGTGCGCATGCAGCGCTCATGCATAGGCGCGGCTGCATGTACGCCTTGCTGCAGCGCCCTGTGCTGACAGCAACGGCTGCAGGCACCGGCCAACCTGTATATCAGGGAGGCCAGGACTGTCTGAAAAATGTGTTTAGGCGGGATGCCAGTCCTGCAATACTTGCCCTGGCGTGTTTTAAGACACACGCCGCATGGTTGCAAAGCACGCGCGCTCCTTGATGGCGACAGAATACTCACCGCCTGACTACCTTCCTGCACTATCTATGCCATGCATGCACCTGCGAGGTGCCATCATACATTCATGTCTAGCAGGTGCACAACGTTCCTAGCAGTGTGCACACGCGCTGGTCGCAGGCGTCCTGCTCACCAAAGAGGTGTGTTGCATGCATGCTACATCAGGCCGCCTCTCAGCCCCAGCCCCGTGACATGCCAGCGCTCTCTGTTTCTACCTAGACAGCGCTCTCTCTTTCACCTGAACGTTCCGTTCTAACAACACACGTTGTTAAGGCGCATAATGGCAAGCGCAGGGCACACGACCGTTTGCACACCTGGACTGGCTACATGCATGCTTGCAAGCGGGTCCTTATCGCTGCCAGCGGCGCGCCGCCGCTGACGCGCCGGGCCAGGTGCTGCATGCGACGGCTGCGGGCTCGCCGGGCTGGCGCGATGACGCAACAATGCTGTGTCAGACCTGGCTCTGCAAAAGGCCACAGGTATGGGCAGCACTAGGAGCACAGCCGACACTGCAGGCGCTGGCAGCATCATTGGCGGGCGCAGGGTGCTGTGCATGGTGGACATAACGGGCCGGTCAGGGGCGACACAGACAGGAGCGAGCATGTGTACCTTGCTCACAGCACACTCTGTGGCGCGTCACCCTGCTTCACGGCCGCCGAGCCGCACCACATCAGGCAGAACCCCTGTTCAGCACCTGCGGGGCGCTCGCAGCTGCCACTGGCCGGCCGGCAGAGAAGTCGAGGCAGATGCCGAGCTTGGCGGCTGTCTCGCGCGCGCGCGCCAGCCGCGCGCCCGGCCTGCACGAGGCAGTCCTGCTGCATCAATGGTCACCCACACAGACTCCGTGTACATGTGTATGCGCTGTACACATACCGTTGGTAAAGTGTCCGTCTGTCCAGACAAGTGCGTGCGTGTCTGTTGGTAATTATGACTGACAAGCAGGCCGTTTCACACATTGCGACCCAGGTCGCGCGGGCTGATGAGACAGCCACATCAGCGGCGCAGCAGACGCTGCTGGGCCCAGCGCCGCACCGGGCATTCTCCTTGTCGGCGGCGTGGCGCGGCGCGCTGACGGGCGCGCTCGCCGGCCCGTCCTGCGCGCCGGCGCCGCGCGGCGGGCAGGGGTCAGTCGGGCGTACGCATGAATGCAGCGCACGCTACGCGCCGGCTCCCTGCCCGCAGACTTTTGCTCGTCTCCTGAGTCTCCCTTCTCTGAGCTCATGTACTCAATCATTGCCAGCGTGTCCATCTATGCATGTCAATTTAGCCTCAGCCCCTGCCTGCAGTCTGGGGCGGCCGGCGAGGGTGCGCACCTGCGCGGAGTTGCCGAAGGGCACCCGGGCGTCGGCGGTCGCGGGGCTGGCGGCGCGGCTGCAGCTGCGCCCAACAGAGCCGCGCGGCCCCTGCGCCCAGGCCAGGAGCTGTGACGCACTATGGTGTGTGGTATATGCCGCATCTCACTGTGTCTCACAGCTTGGATGGCGGTGCCGGGTCAGGCCCCGGCAGCTCACTCCAGCCATGCACGTCTGCAGCCATGCCTGCCTCAGCGTGCAGACATGCAGTGCGCCTGGCCAGTGCCGCGCGCTCCACTCTCCTGCATACGAGCAGGTGGGTAACGTGCGCAAGCTCTGCATAGAGCGGGGATAGCGGGGAGAGCGGCGTGGCTGCACAAAACGGTCAGCGGAGCCGCTCGCGCGCGCGCCTGCGCGTGCCGGCGCTGGCCGGCCGGCGTCGCGGCGGCCGCGGCGGAGCTGGCGTCGCGCTGCGCAGCCCTGCCCGCGCGCTCCGAGGACGCGCCGCGGCCGCCACGCGCGCCCGCCTCCGCTGCCGCCCAGCGCCCGGCCGAGCTCGCGTCGCTGGCGCGCGAGTCGGTGCTCTGCGCGCGCGGCGCGCGCGGGGCGGTGCGCTGCCGTGCCCGCCCCGCCGCCGCCCGCTCTGCGGGCTCCTCGGGAGCATGGACGGAGGCGGTGCGATTGGAGTGGGGTTTCGGCAGCATTTCCAGGACGGGCGCGGGCCGGCGCGCGGCGGCGGCGGCGCGTGCGGCGGCGGTCGCGGCGACCGTCAGGCGGCCGAGGCCGCCGCGCGGCGCGGAGCGCGAGCGGCCCTTGACGGCGGACGGCAGCGCGCGCGCCCAGCCCTGGCTGCGCGCCTCCAGCACCGCCAGCTGCGCCGCCGCGCCCGGCTCACGCACGGCGTGCTGTCACGGCACTGGGGAAATGGGCATGGGCAAATGAGCATGGGAATATGGGCGCCAACAGCACTCCAGGCAAGCAGGAGCAGAAGCAAGGGCATCACCGGCTGAACTCTACTCCGGCTGAGTGCGCTGAGCGCGCGCTGTGCGGCACTTGTTGAATACCCAGGAGCTTGGCAGGGTGCCGCCTGGGCGTCCCAGGGCGCGCGGGCGCACCCGCGCCGAGATGGTGCGCAGCTCGTCCTTCAGCTCGGCGCGCTCCTCGCGCATGGCCTGGTTCTCGAACGCCAGCGCGAGCGGGGCGGCATCCATGTCCGCGCCGACAGCCGCGGCGCGCGGCGTGAGCGCCGGGTCAGGGCAGCGCTCCGCCGAGGCCTCGGCCGGGTCGCTCGCGCCGCCGCCGCCCTGCCACCCTGCGCCCAGCGCCGCCCTGTGCGGCGCGGCGAAAGGCGCCCGGCCCGCTGCGACACCCTCCTCCTCCCGGGCCGCCCTGCGCGGCCGCGCACGCTGCGGTGGGGACCGCGCGCTAGCCAAGCTCAGGCCGCCCGCCGGCTCGCGGCCCGTGCCAGCGGCGCCGGGCTGCGCGCCCGTCGCGCTTGCGCCATGCCCGTCCGGGCTCCCAGCTGAGGCGGGGCCCGCGTCCGCGGCGCTGTCGGCAGCATGCGTTGCCCTACCCAGGCGGGCGCCCTCAGTCCAGCAGGCGGCGCTGCCGGCGTCGCTGGCGGCAGTGGCGGCGCTGCTGGCGGCCGCCTCCCCGGCCGCGCCGATATTGGCTGCCTCGAACAGCGGGTTGCTCACCGGCCGGCCGAGCGCGGCAGCGGGCGCGCCGGCCGGGCCGGGCGTCAAGCGGGGGCCATCGCGCGGCTCCACTGCTGCAGACACCGCCTCGGCAGGCGCAGCCGCAGCCGCAGCGGGATTCTCGGCGACAGAGCCGTCATCATCCTGGCCCCCACCGCCCGCTGGCCCGGCGCTGGTCTGCAGCGCTGCGGCGACCCGCCCCACGTCCAGGCCCCAGCCGACCCCCAGCACGGGCGTAGCGGCGCCCCGGCCGGCGCCCGCGGCGCGCAGCTGCAGCTCCAGCGGCGCTGCAGCGCCGCCGGCGCCGCGCCGCGCGCTCGCTGCAGCGGGCGCGGCGCCCCCGGCGCCCGGCCGCACGCCCGGCCCCGCGCTGCAGGACCCAGCGCTGCCGGCCGCGCTGTCGCAGGCGCGCGGCGCTGTCGCTGTCGAAGCCGACGGGCGGCCGGCCGGCGCGCACGGGGCGCGGGCGTTCGTGGCCGCGGCGGCGGCGGTGCGCGCGCTGCGCAGCGCGCCCTCTGCGCCTGGAGCGTTCCCGCGCGACGTCACGCTGGGCGGCGAGGAGGCGCTGGGGCGAGGCCGGCCGGCCGCGCAGGGCGCGCCGCCGTGCAAGGCCGCCTCGGGCTGGCCGCCCGCGTGCCTGCCGGTCCCACGACGCCAGGGAGGCAGTGAGAAGGCAGGGAGAGACAGTTGGACGGGTGCGACAGCAGGCATGCATCAGACAGGGCTGGCCACTGGCGAAAGCACCAATGCCTCTACAACCGTGGCCGATCAGGCAGCCAGCTCAGGCAGCTCGGGTGCCTGGGTGCGCTTGTCACGAGGCAGGAGACGCTGCTATCTTCATCTCATAGACTCCGTGAGGCAGCGCGTATCTGACAGGTGAGAGGGGCGCCGGCGGCACCCGCCGCTGCTTTGCGGTTTGCTGAAGGAGCCTGTGCACGCATGCCGCAACGCAAACCCAAAGTGCCCGTGATAAAACAACCACGGGTGGCGCGCCTGTTGCGCTGCCGCCGCTCCTTGAAGTCCTGGAACGTCTTGGCGCCCAGCTCCATCGCGCGCGTGCGGCCGCTCGCGTCGCCGCCGCCGGCCTTGGCTGCCGCGGGCTGCGCGCCGGCGCCGCCGGGCTGCGGCCCGCCCAGCCGCAGGTTCTTCAGCTGCGCGAGCGGCGTGCGCTGCCGCGCGCCGGCCGCGCCGTCACCTGCGCCAGGATCGCCGCATTGGAATCGGCACCAAGCGGCACAGTGCCCTGCAAACCCACACTGGCAGCGTGCCCAGCTGTGATGCTGATGACTGTGTGAGAGGAGTGTAAAGGTCCACACATGTTGCGCAGACTGCTGCTTCAAGCATAAGCACGTTGTGTTCTGCCGTGCTCAGAAGCAACTCGTACAGACAACACAGGCGCGGCGTGCCGGAGGCAGCAAGCACAGCACCTTCAGATCGCGCGCCGCCGCCTCTCGCAGCCGTACGCTGGGTATCTGCTGTCACAAAGCTGTGGCGCGGGCCCTGCACATCGCAGCAAGCAGCTTCAGCACAGCTGTGGTGCAGCACTTGGCGATGCCACAGCGTCAGCTGGAGACAGCTGGGGCGCTCGCGCGCCTTGCTGAGAGGAGCGCTGCCCTCTACCAATGGCGCTTCTCTGGAGACAGCCTGGTCGGCCATTCTGCGCCCAGCGGCGCCAACACAGACCTGTGGATCAAGCACCGGCGCCCAAACTGTGCGCCAGCCTTTTACCAGAAATGCGTGAGCTGCATAGGTAAGCTGCACGCACGCCCTGCCAGCAGGACGCCGTGGGATGCAGCTGGAGTGTGTGCTTTTGAACGGCCTTCAAACGGTTGGACTGCTGACCCTGGTTTTTTGCCCCAGTTACATGGGAACGCCTGCGGGCTTTTCTGTCGAGTTTTGTGGCTCTGCTGGTGTAGCCTGCAACAGCGCTCTTTCAGCAGCTTGTGGAAGTGGTACCTCAAAGCTTTACCTACAGACTGGACCAGTTGCAGGCTGCAGGGCGGCGTGGGTTGGTTGTAAAAGGTATTACCACACCCCCCACTTCCTCAGTCATTATGCATCAAGGAAACATGAGCGCTCTTGAGATCACCTGAAGCCCTGCTCAGTAGGTAAAGACACGAAGGACTCGCCCGATGCCGTGACAATGCCACTTGCCTTGCTATACAGGATAGGCTCATTGTAAGGCCAGTGCATATACAAGTAGTCAGAGCCACCAACTCAACCCGTGCAGCCTGGAGGCACCGGGGCTGCCTTGCATTGGTAGCCGCTGCTGCCTGCCACGCCGCGCTTCGAAGCAGCCACGCACCGCACTGCTCAGGTAGGCTTCAGTGCGCTGTTGTATGCTCGATAGTGGTTGCGCTTGGACACCAGCGGTTGCCAATGGGGAGGTGCAAGGCAGCTCATTTGCGCTGTATCTGAGGACTCCTCCATGGAGCAGCTGATGTAAGGAGAGCACTGCGCGCAGCACAGCAAAAAACCTTATGGAGGCACACAGCGTGCCTGATAGTGTTTCAGTGCACTGCCGGCTGCTTCGCATTGCAGACTGCAGAATGCCTTGCTGCACAGGCCGGGTTTGACTCGCTCTCCGACGACCTGATCCGCGGCATTGTCGGCCGCGCCTGGGCACAGCGCCCCGCACAGTCTGCCGTGGCTGAAGTGCGCAGCGCCGTGGACCTGCTGAGCTTGTGCCGCCGCGTGCACGACGTGCTGCTGGCGCAGCCGCTCCCCCTGGCGCTCGACTTTTCGGCCGCGCCGCTGAGCAAAGCGCAGCGCAAGTGGCTGGCCGCAGACATCCCGGGAGGCTACGTGGAGGCGGCCACCTTCAACCACAAGGACTCCCCGCTGTGGAGCAGCAAGGACCTCGGGAGGTTCCTCGCGCGGCACGGCGGCTCGCTGCAAAAGCTGGCCGGCGTGCCGCTGCGGCTCGTGTCCAGCAGGGACTCCAGCCAGGCGCCCCCGCTGGACCTGACCAGCCTCAGCAGGCTCACCAGCCTCGGCATCCACCTGCCGCCGCGGCTCATATCTCAGGGCCAGCGCGCGTGGTTTGCGAGGGCATCCTGGCCACAAGGACTGCTTCGGCTGGAGCTGGTCGGCGTGGGCGAGCCTGGTGTGAAGTGGCTTGACCGACTGGCATGGGCGGCCTGCCCGGCGACAAGCAGTCACAGGAGCCTGGCGCCAATGGAACTTGTGCATGTTTCGGGCACAGCTCTGCCGGAGGACGGCCCCGGGAGCATGCCGCAGTCAAGCAGCACCCGCAGGTCCTCGCAATCTCTGCACGCTGCTTGCTCAAGGACGGCTGGTGGAGCCTTCTCCCCATGCCTGGGCTCGGGAGGACCATGTATGCGCTTGTTCGCAGCCCCCACGCATGCGTGTACGGCTCAGGGGATGGCAAGGATGGCACCAAAAGCTCTCGCGGCTCTGTAGTCCGATCCGCTGCGAACATGCAGGTGACTGACTGCGGCGCGCCGCTGCAGTTTGTCTGGTATTGGGGCCATAAAGCATGTCGTGTAGAAGTGTATATCTGTGTGCATGTGCTCATCCGGGAGTGCTCCCGCCAGTATGCACTCGAGATTTGCGAGCACCCCATGCGCATGGGTGAGCTGTCGCTCCTGGCCTGGCGCCCCTGGCCGCCGGAGGGCTCCGCTGCGTGGCGTGCGACCGTGGAGGACCACGCGCATGCCCTCTGGTGGTTGGATCAGGTCGGCATGATGTAGTGTGCATTGTCCTTCGATACATCACAGTCGCCCCTGGTATGAACAGGCGGCGGTCAGCGAGATAGCTTGACGTGATCCTCTGAGCTGAGCGCCATATCTTAGGCGCTCGTTCATGCCACACCTTCCTCTGCAGCAAGCACTGAAGAAGAGCACACATGCAGAGTGAGTGCATGTCCAGCAAGTGATTCAGTGGGTGCACCACCTCGCGCTCTGTCTGCCACACATCTCTTTTGCAGCGCGCAGTGAATGGAACACACATGCAATGTGGGTGCATGTCCACCCAGTGATTTGGTGGATGCACAACCCTGCGGTCTGTCTTGCCACAGGTCATTTTTACAATGTGGCCTGCAGCGCGCTCTGACGTTGAACACATGTGCAGAGTGAGCGCATGTCCGGCAAGTGACTCGGAAGTGCATCACCCTGCGCTCTGTCTGCCTGGCAGACTCTGCCACAGATCAGTTTTGCAACGTGGCCTGCGGAGTGCACTGACCTGCAGTGCGCATAGCTGTGGAAGACGCATGCAGACTGGACACATGTGCAGCATTTAGTCTGGTGGATGTATGGCCCTGCGGGGTGGCTTGTATGCCAATTCTATGTCATATGGGTGAATGTCCAGGCTGGCTGCATGGTCTGCATGAGTGAGCGTAACAATTGTTTGGGTCCGCCGCCTGCTCGCCTTAACACTTGTTCTCAGCATGTCAGTGGATCCGGCTGGATCCAACAGGCAGGCTTCTGTTTTGGGGAGCACGCCTTTGATGCCATGCCCCTTGTCCCCGCTTTTATGTCAACCACATGATCTTCCGGCGGAAGTCTTCTGCAGAACCACTTGCAGCCGCCGCATGTTCCCTTTTCCAATAACACAAAGGACCATCCGCATGCATGATGGTGCGCGGTGGGCGTCCGGACATCTGTCCGAAGACCCTTCATTCCATAGGAAGGCTCTGAGTGCGCGCGCCTTTCGGCGCACTCAGGCGTGTTAGGTTAGAAGCCTGTTGCAGCCAGCTAGTGCCGCTCAGGCAACAGGTGTCAAGCGCGTAGGCAAGGAGTCATCCCATACCCACACAGCAAGGGACATCGGGCACTCAGGCAAGGCAGATCTTACGGCATTGGCTCTGGAACGCGCTGCTTTCTAAATTTTAGTCCAAGAAAAAAAACCCCCTGCTGAAGTGCTTCGTTGACCTGCTCAAGCTAAGGCGAGTCGCCTTAGGCGACTGGTTAGTGGTCCAGAGCCTTTTTGCTGCGCGACTCTATGGCATCAAGGCCTCAGCTGCACTGGTAGCCAACGCTGTCTGTGATGCCGGACTGCAATGCTGCCGGGCACGGCGCTGCTCAGGTAGGCTGTCCAGCGCTGTTGTTGTATTGTTGCGCAGCGGCTGCCGTCGCGTGCTCTCTGGTATCTCTCCGCTGTCTGCCACTGGCGAGGTTTGCAGTGCGTGGCAGCAGCTGTGTGAACAGGAAGTGTGCAATGTGCGCGTGACGTCAACGCACACTGCGCGCGTAACCGGTGACAGCGCGTTGCTGCGCGTTCAGGGGCGCACAACGCGCTCGCTGGCGCTAAAACAACGCACTGCTGCAGAGGTTTGCTTCAAGTCGCTCCCCGACGCCCTGATCCGCGGCATTGTCGACCGCGCCTGGGCGCAGCGCCCCGCTCAGCCTGCCGCGGCAGAAGTGCGCAGCGCCGTGGACCTGCTGAGCGTGTGCCGCCGCGTGCGCGGCGTGCTGCGAGCGCAGCCACTCCCCCTGGCGCTCGACTTTACGGGCGCGCCGCTGAGCAAGGACCAGGGCAAGTGGCTGGCCGCAGACGTCCGGGTAGGCTTCGTGGAGGCCGCCGCCTTCCACCACAGGGACTTTCGGCTATGGAGGTGCGCGGACCATCGCAGGTTCCTCGCGCGGCACGGCCGCTCGCTGCGGTGGCTCTTCGGCGTGCCGCTGCGGCTCGTGTCCAGCAGGGACGCCAGCCGGGCGCCCCCGCTGGACCTGACCAGCCTTCCTAGGCTCATTAGCCTCAGCATCCTGCTCCCGCTGCGATATGAGCACATTCCGGCTCAGGAGCACGTTCTGCTCATGCGGGGATCCTGGCCAGAGGCGCTTCGCGAGGTGAAGCTGCTCAGCGCGCAATCCTCTGGAAGGCACGTGCTGCGCTCCCTGGCATGGGCGCCCCTGCCACACCAGCAACCCCCGGGCGAGCCCCTGATCTTGAATGGCGTGCATGTAGTGGATGCCGTTCACCCGGGGAAGCTCAATGAGCGCATGAGCTTGGACGTGCTAATCCAGGTCCTGCAGGGTGAGTGCGCCAATGCCCTTGCGCGGCTCATCCTCAATGGCAATGTTTACACCCGCATTATGAACGTGTGCTTGAACGGGTGCATAAAGTGTGTCAAGGGGTGACGAACAGTGACCTGGCACAGGCCGTCGCTTGCCACGGGGCCTGTATGTGGGCGCACAGCTCGAGTGAGGCCGCACGGCGCATGGAACCATTCCTTGGGCGACTCTGTATGCGGAGAGCAAAGACGCGGCCAGGGGGAGGCCTCTTGTATCCGGCACCTGCCAGCAGGCTTCTGGGCGTCTGCGCGGTTTTATCCCAGCACATGCAGGCCCGGCGTGCGGGCCTGCTGTGCCGACGCCGTTCGGGGTGCAGGCAAGCAGCAATTGACCTGCGCTCTGTATTACCACAGATCAGTTCGCAACGTGGCCTGCAGCGCGCACTGACGTAGAAAGCACATGCAGAGTGGGTGCATGTCCAGCAAGTGCAGCATCAATGGGTGCACCACCCTGCGCTTTGTCTGCCTGGCAGACTCTGGCACGGATCCACTATGCAACGTGGCCTGCAGCGCGCACTATGCTGCAGTGCGCGCTGTTGTGGAACACGCATGCAGACTGGAGACATGTGCAGCCAGGACTTTGGTAGGTTCAAGGCCCTACAGGGTGGCTAGTATCCCTACCGTGTGTCAAGTGGATAAAGTTCCACATTGGCTGAAGTTCTGCAGGAGTGAGCGTCATGATTGTCTCCGGGACCGCGCCTGCTTGCCTCTGCTTGACAATTGTCCTCAACATGTCCGGAGAACCTGCTGACTGATATGGCAGGCCTCCGTGATGGAGAGAATGCTTTTGGGTGCCACGCCCCTTGTCCCGCGCCGCGCGCGCCCGGTGAGCCGTCCTGGACCCGCACCACTGTGTGTCAACCACAATAATTCTTGTTACATACTTATCAGAAGTCACATCTTCCCTTGAAGATAAACACAAAGGATCATCTGCGTGCATGGTGATGCGCCGCAGGCGTCACGAGAACTGTCTCGTAGTCCACAGCAGTTAGCCCGGTCCTCCCTAGTATTTTGATTTCCAAAGAAAACCCCGCGGTTGAAGGGCTGCTCAGAAAAAGTGGTCTGCCAGCTGAGGCAATCGTTGTCCAGCTCAGCCTGAGGCAATCGTTGTCCTGCTGAAGCTCAGGCGACCAGAACCTGCTGGAGGTCCAGGCCTGCCATACTGGCGCGGCTCCAAGGCGCAAGGGCTCGTTTGCCTGGCGACCAGCGCTGTCAGTGATGCTAGTTGGCAGTGCTGCCGGACATGGCGCTGATCAGGTGGGCTGTCAAGCGCTGTTGTTCGACACTCACGTGGCTGCCGCCGCGTGCTTTCTTGCATCTCTGCGTGGTCTGCCACTGGCAAGTATGTCCTGTGTGGCAGCAGCTGTGTGCAAAGGGCGTGGGCGCCGCACACTTGATGTCAAGGCAGACTGCGCGAGTGACCAGTGACAGCGCCCTGTTGCATGTTCAGGGCCGCACACTGCCCTTGTTGGCACCATAACAAGGCAGTGCTGCGCAGGCCGGCTTTGACTCGCTCTCCGACGACCTGATCCGCGGCATCGTCGGCCGCGCCTGGGCGCAGCGCCCCGCTCAGCCCGCCGCGGCAGAAGTGCGCAGCGCCGTGGACCTGCTGAGCGTGTGCCGCCGCGTGCGCGGCGTGCTGCTGGCGCAGCCGCTCCCCCTGGCGCTTGACTTTTCGGGCGCGCCGCTGAGCAAGGAGCAGGGCAAGTGGCTGGCCGCAGACGTGCGGGCAGGCTGCGTGGAGGCGGCCGCCTTCAACCACAAGGACTTTCGGCTGTGGAAGGGCGCGGACCACCGCAGGTTCCTCGCGCGGCACGGCCGCTCGTTGCGGCGGCTGTCCGGCGTGCCGCTGCGGCTCGTGTCCAGCAAGGACGCCAGCCGGGCGCCGCCGCTGGACCTGACCAGCCTGACCAGGCTCGCCAGCCTCAGCATCCTGCTCCCGCTGCGCAACGCGGAGGCCGCGGCTCAGACCTACCTGTACTTCATGCGGGGATCTTGGCCCGAGGCGCTCCGCGAGCTGAAGCTGCTCAGCGTGCGGGTGTCGGGCATGCATGTGCTGCGCTCCCTGGCGTGGGCGCCCCTGCCGCAGCAGCGAGCCAAGGGCGAGATTCTGTTCATGGCTGGCGTGCATGTGGTGGATGTCGTCTTCCCAGGGGTGCTCAGCCAGCCCGTGCCCATGAACATGCTCTGTCAAGCCGTGGAGGGCGACCGCGGCAAGGCCCTCGCGAGGCTCATGGTGAATGGCAATGCTTACATCTCCACTCTGAACGTGTGCTTGAACGGCTGCGCACAGTGCGTAAAGGTTGATGAACAGTGACCTAGCGCAGGGCGTCGCTCACCGCAGTGCCTGATTGGTTGCACAGCTCGAGTTAGACCGCAAGGCCGCACTGCGGCCGCCGCATAGCGCGTGTAACCTTTTATTGTGCTATCTGTGTTCGCAAGTGCGAAGACGCTGCCAGGGGGTTGTGTCATGCGTCCGGCAACTGCTTCTGGGTGTCAGCGCGATGTGTTTCCAGCGCGTGCGGGCTGCATGTGCGGGCCTGCTGTGCCAGCGCCGCGCAAGGTGCATGCAAGCAGCAAGCTGAGAAGCGTGAGCGCACACATGCAGCTCAACAGAAACAGCCTCATGTGTCGCGCACCAGGCTGCATGGCTCCAGGCATCTCACCTTCTGATGCATGTTGCAGCGCAGCCGCGTGCCACTGGTTTGCAGGACATCCGGTCTTCCTGAGCCAGCAGGTGAGCAGCTGACAGCCTCCCACCTCTGCATGTCCCCTGGCCGACCAAGCCCGCCTGCCCTGGCCAACCAGGCCTGCCTCTGCATGTCGGAGACACCCCGCCACGCCTGTTTAGACGTGCAGCGTCTCCTGCCAGGACAGCCATGAGCCTACAATTGTATGTTTGTCGGGGCGGCCCTGTGTCTGTAAGCAGCTGGCTCATGCAGAGACTCTTTCCCTTGCAGCTGGAGAAAGTCTGGGCTCTGGGCCAAGTCGGGCTGCTCAGGCGCGCAGCCCTCACATAAGGCTGTGAGGCAGGTGATGAAGCAGAAACAAATCCATATCCGTATAAGCTGGTTGACTACTGACAGCATCTCTGCCCAAAAAAAGACATGGTCGTTACCCCTAATAGCCAGCTTCAGCAATTGCAGACCGTTCTGGACCAAAAGTAAAGCAAAAAGCGCTAGAGCGCTCCGCCGGACAGTCGCGGGCAGAGCAGGACCTGTGCTTATTGCCGAGGATGAAGCTCCTGCACCAAACAGCTCGCGGTCATCACAGGTGCGCCAGCGCCTTCAGCACTCGCGCCTCCTCCTCTGAAACAAGGACCTGCACCTGTTGCGCCTGTTCGCAGCCCTGGGCTGCTCAGCGCAGCCTTGTCTTGCCCGGCTCACGCTGAAACACATGGCTCACCATTCTCAACGTGGCAGGGCTTTCAGGGCGCAGGCGGCCCAGACTATGCTGTACTCACTGCTGTACACCACGCCGGCCTCTACTGTGCGCCTGACGAGCTCCAAGGCAACATAGCACGCGGCGCGCTGCGCACACCTGTGCGCTGGCACGCGTCTGGCATGTCAGCGCACAGCCACGCCGACGTGCCAGTGCTTCAGGAGTGGCACGTAGCACGCAAGCGACCCCACGCGTGCGGCGTGGAGGGCTGCACTGCGCACCTGGTCACAAAGCGACACTTCGAGGCGCGCCTGTGCGCTGCGCACATTGAGTGCCACGCGGTGCTGCGCGGCGGCGTGCCGCGGCGCTGGTGCAATACGTGCCACACATATCATGCACTCGAGGCGTTCTCTGGCAGCCTGAAGTGCGCGCCTTCGCTCTGGTCACCTCCAAGACTGAAACAGTTGTTTGGGCAAACAACAAGTCATGCGCTCTGTATAGCAAGCTGCTACAGATAGCTCAATCAGTGTTGCAGTAAAGAGGCACGAGTCCGCACGCATGCACATGCCAAGAGGGTCGGAGCACTGAAGTGAGAGGATTGCACGTTCTGATCTACTGAAGTTGTAGCACCATATGCTTGGAAGCCAGTCAAATGCAAAAAAGGACTGTGCAATGGGTTGCATGGTATGGCATTGTGACAATGACGTGAATCCCTGCCTGCTTTGTTCTGAGCTCTTTGCACCCTGCGGCAGGTCCTGCATGGCCAGCATCATGGCAGCGCGCGAGAGCGACATGCGCAAGCGACGGGCGTGCCTGGCCGGTGCAGCCGAGCCGGGCCCCGCCGAGCACAGCAGCGCTGCGCTCCCAGCAGTGGCGCTCGCAGCTGAAGCTGCGCGCGCGGCAGCGCAGACGACTGCACATGGCCAGGTCATCCAGGACAACACTCGGGTGTTCCAGCGAGTGCGCGCCATCGGCGATGCAGCCAATATGCTGGCGCGCTCTGCTGAGCAGCGTGAAACAGCGCCCGGGCGGTCGCCCGCTGAGCGCGCGCGCAGTACCAGCAGCGCGGCAGCAGCGAGCCGCTCGCGCTGCCGCACGGCGGCCGACAATGTGACCGACACGTCTGGCTCAACTTCTGGCTCGTCGTACGCCCCCAGCGCTGCAGTCGGCGCTCCCGAGCCTGGCGGCGCTGCTGGCTTCGGCCCGCGTGCAGGTGGGCCAGCAATCCTGCTGCCATGTGGTGCTGTTGGCCCTCCTCCAGTTCTGGAGGGCAGTAAATGTGGGCTGTAGTCTCTGCTGCCTGAGCGCGCCGGGCTTCTGCTGTGCGCCTAGACGAACACTGAGGGGCATGCAGCCAGTGGCGCGCTTTGTCTCAACTGCATGCTAGCACGCAGGTGGCATGGCGGCGCGCAGCCGCGACGCGCTGCCCGTGCTCGAGGAGTGGTACGACGGACCAGTGAGCGGCGAGCGCCCATGCAACCGCCCTCGCGCATGCGGCGTGGTGGGCTGCGCTGAGCCGCTCGTCACAGCTAGAAACCGGAAGTATCACCTGTGCGCTGTCGCACATCAAGTGCCCCGCGGTGCTGCGCCGCGGCATGCCGCAGCGCTGGTGTTCAAACTGCTCCAAGTTTCATTCGATCAAGGCGTTCAGCGGCAGCCGCAGGTGCGCGCCTGCCTACCTCGCGCTGGGAGCGCTTTGCTCACCCACAATCTGACCCTGTTCTGCAAAGGCATTCCCGCGCAAATAGCATGGTGCTCTAGTCAGCTTGAGTAGAGCGCCCTGCTGCATGCCAGACGCACAGTTCTGCATGCGCGCTCACAACGGGTTCCTGAGCCATGCGCACCGGACCTGCGGCAGGTCCTGCATGGCCGGCCTCAAGGCAGCGCGTACTCGCAAGCGCCGGGCGCGCCAGGCCGGCGCTGCCGCGGCACAGCCCACCGAGTGCAGAAACGCCCGTGTGCACCCAATGTGTCTTCTCATTGCTTGGACTCTGATTTAAAATCAAGCTCCTGGGTGGGTCTCAGGTAGCGCTGGCGGCAGTGCTGCCGGCCCTGAGCATGCCGCCCCTGCCACCGCAGCTCCGGCCGCCAAGGCGCGCCGCAAGGCCGACAAGCGGCGGGCGGCCGCGCGCGATGCGGCAGGGAGCGGCGCCTATGACAGCGAAGCGCCGTCCGAGGGCAGGCCCGGCAAGCGGCACAGGGCCGCGGCGGCCGGGGCACCCAGCGGTGACGAGGATGTCGCTGCGCGTGCGGCGCTGGGCGCGGCTGAGGCGGAGGCACGCTCTGCTGTAGAGGCGGTGGATGAGGACGCCGACGGAGGAGACGCGCGCGCGGCCTTGCGCCGTCTGGGGGTGCGCAGCGCGGACCCGCGCTATGCGGCGGCGCTGGCGCATGAGCGCGCGGACTTGGCCAAGCAGGCGCGCAGCTTATGGTGTTATGCAGTGATTGGCTGCAGAGCAGCCAACCAGCGGTTGGCAGCAACTGCTTTCGCACGGTCAGTTTGCGAGGCCGACTGAGAGTTAGCCTGTCTTCAGTGCCACGCATATGGGCAGCCTGGGACATGCTGTGGTGAGCTTGGCTGACACGGCAAGCATGCACCACAGCGTGCTGCGCCTTGCTAATCGAGCAAGTCTGCCCAGGTGGACCGAGCGCGCGCCGAGGCGCGCACTGAGGCGGAGGCAGCGGCCGAGCAGCGCTTGGCCGCGGCGCTGGCGCTCGAGCGCGCGGATCTCGACAAGCAGGTGCAGCTCAATCTGCTTGTGCGGCAGTGCGTCAGTGACGCACTGCACTGTCTTGGTCTTGCAGAATGTGCGTGCGCGAGACGATGGTTGAGACGGCTGCGCCTGTGGTAGCTTGGGGGCACATAGCGGAGCTCAGCCGGTGAGAATAATTTTTGTCATCCCAATGTGTGCCATGCGCTCCTGATCGAGGTAATATTCCCAGGTAGGCCAAGCACGCGCCGAGGCGCGCGCGGCGGAGGCAGCAGCCGAGCAGCGCATTGCCGCAGCGCTGGCGCTCGAGCGCGCAGAGTACGACAAGCAGGCGCGCAGCTGGCCGTGCATGTGCAGCAGCAGGTCCGCTGCGTTTGCCCTGACCTGTTTCTGTTATCTGTGTGTGCAGCAGACTGCGTGGAGCCGCTTTGCATGCCATGCGCATGGCAGCGTGGGCAACGGTGTTGGAGATGAGCTGCAGCGTATGAAAGCGCCTGTCCTGCACGTGATGCCTTGCTCGCAAAGCACTTGTGCCTAGGTGCACCAAGCGCGCACTGAGGCGCGCGCCGAGGCGGAGGCAGCGGCCGAGCAGCGCATTGCCGCGGCGCTGGCGCTCGAGCGCGCGGAGCTTGTCAAGCAGGCGCGCGGCCTGTTGTGCACGTCCGGCACTTGACCGCGCCCTTACCTGCTCTGCAGATATCATACCGCGACAGGCTGGCGTTGCATGGCTGCATATATGACAGCACAGGGACCTGATGTTACATGTGGGCCGCAGTAGAGATACATCGTAGCCTGTCTCAAGGAAAGTGAGTGTGTGGTGAGTATGGTACCATACTCACCATCACACTCAGATCTCCAGGCTGTGTGAATGTAAGGCAGGCTGTGTGAATGTCAGTGCATAATCAGTGCGCCTGCATGAACGCAGGCGCTTGTCTCACTCATACACGCATGCTCTGCTGACCGAGGCGGTGTGCCTAGGTGTTGCTCGCACGCACCGAGGCGCTCGACGAGGTGGAGGCAGCAGCTGAACAGCGCTTTGCCGCGGCGCTGGCGCTCGAGCGCGCGGAGCTCGCCAAGCAGGCGCGCTGCCTGCTGTGCACGCGCGGCAGTTGCTGCAACGCCCGAGCCTGGTTGTGCAGAGCAAGTATGCCACAGACCGTGAGCGAGACGGCTGCACATGCTCTGCATGTGGCAGCATGAGGCATGCGGTAATGGAGCTCACCTAGACGCAAGCTTGTCTCTCCATGAAGGGCATTGCTCTGCTTATCAAGCAGTACCCTCTGCCCAGGTGCACCAAGCTCGCGCCGAGGCGCGCGCTGAGGCAGAGGCGGCAGCCGAGCAGCGGCTGGCCGCGCTGGACCAGGCGCGCCGCGATGAAAGGGAGGCCGCCGTGCGGGCGGCCCTGGCGCTGGGCGTCCGGCAGGTGAGCGCTCGACCGCTGTCTGGCATGCCTTCCCATGTTCACAACCATGACATACAGTGCACCAGACATGCCACCAAGCAGGGGAACAGCCCGCCATGGACATGGTTGCTTCATGGGGGTCCACCCTGTCACAGCTGAAGATATTTCATCATGCCAGGGCGCAGCCATCGCATGTTTCTGCTTTGTGGAATGCAGTATTGCTGCCTGTGCCTGCGCTAGGGCACGGATGCCGCGTTCAAGGACCGGGACACGCGGCTGCGCGCTGAGCAGGAGGCTCAGGCGCGCGGCGCCGCGGCCGCGTGCACTGAGGCCGACAGGGCCGCGCGCAAGACGGACGCCCTGCTGGTATCGGGGGCGGCGCAGCCGGGTGCGCAGCAGGGGGTCTGGACAGCGCCCGCCGCGCCGGCGCGCTCCGCTGGATGCCATGGGGCGGCGCCCTGTGGATGCCCGGCGAGCGCGGGCGCAGCGTCAGCGACGCGGCCGCCGCGCCCGCCGCGGGTGCTGGGCGCACAGGGGCGCCGGCGTGCGGCCAGCGCGACGCGCGCGTCTGGGAGACAGGCCCTGCATACACCTCGTCCGGCGGTCCCGGGCGCACATCGACCCCTGCGCCGCCGCCGCTCTATGGCCGTGCGGGCGCGATGTGGCCAAGGGTGGAGGCTCGGGGTAGAGCTGACTCGGCTAGCACAGGCGGCAAGGCCGAGCGGCCGATGGCGGGGGCAGCCCCGGCGGCCTCCGCGGCTGTCTAGATGCTTGTGAGGCGGGCTGGGGGGCGGCGGCTGCGACCGCGCGCCCAGCGGAGCTGTGGGCTGTGTGTAGGCTGTGTGTCGGCAAGGGCGGGGCGGACGCAGCTGCCTTGCAGGTTGCGGCATTGAGCGCTGGCGGCCTGTCCCTGCGCTGCTGGCGGGCCGAGCCGGCCACCCGGTCAGATGTATGTGCGGCGGGCGCGCGCGGCGCCCGCGCAGGCGCGCTGGGCGAAGCGTATGCGCGGACGGCCTGGGCGTCGCGATGCGGGACTGCAGCAGCTTGCGCGCACCTGCGAGCTGGAGCGGCTGCGGGTGCATGGTGGTCGGCTCTGGCCTGCCAGCATGCAAAAAGACATGCGGTCGGCTGTGGAGGGAGGAGCGGGGCTTGCAAGGCTCAGCCATGCAGGTGCTTGTGGGTCTTGCTTTTGCGAGCTTCTTGTATTAGTCAATCAGTCAATGATCATCAGCGTAGTGTATCTATCAGCTCCTAACATCTCAGGTTCAGCCCTCCGCGCCTGGCCGTGTGCCAGGTGCACAAGAGGTGCAAGCGGCAACTGCCAACCGCACGTTATCTGTTCTTGCACAGTGCGGGGCTGCCACCGTAAGCACTGCTTGAGAGAACGCGTGCCAGGAGCATTTTATGTTCGTCGATGCGACCTGTGTCTGTAAGTGAAGCTGGCTCGGGCGGAGACGCACCCTGCTGTACAGCTGGAGCAAGTCTGGGCTTTAGGCCAACTCAGGCTGCTCAGGCGCCCAGCCTTCACGTGGTGGCTGCCAGGCAGGTGATGAAGCTGAAACAAACAAAGTCACATCCGTAGTAACCTGTGAAATCAGGACAGCCCAGCCCAGCTCTGCTTTCATAATCTTGTTCTGTTACCCCTAGCTAAGCAAGTGAGACCTGGTCCTGGACTCAAAAGATTTGAGTAATTGCTAAGTACGCTGCGCCGGACAGTCGCCCGTCGAGCAGGACCAGTGCTTTTGACGAGGAATAAAGCTCCACAGCCAAATATTTTGCTGTCATCACCGGAGCGCCAGCGCCCTCAGCAGTCGCGCCTCCTCCCTTGGAGCAAGAACCTGCACCCGGTCCGCCTGTTCGCAGCCCTGGGCAGCTCAGCGCAGCCTTGCGTTGCTCGGCTCACGCTAAAGAAATCAACATCCACTCTCATGAGCGGCGGGGGCGCTTCGAGGGCGCAGGCGGCCCAAGTCGTGCTGTAATCATTGCTGTACATCACGCCGGCCTCTGCCAAGCGCCTGACGCCCTCCAAGGCAATCTAGCACGCGGCGCGCTTCGGCTCCCCTGTGCACCTGCGCGCGTATGGCATGGCGCCGCACAGCCACGCCAGCACACCTGTGCTTGAGGAGTGGCACGTAGGACAATACCGACCCAAGGCGTGCGGCGTGGAGGGCTGCGCCTTGCAGCTCGTCACAAAGGCACACCTGCTGGCCCGCCTGTGCGCTGCGCACATAAAATGCCCCGCTTTGCTGCGCGGCGGCGTGCCGCAGCGCTGGTGTTCGGGTTTCCAACGCTTTCACGTGCTCGGAGCCTTTTCTGCCAGCGCAAGGTGCGCGCCTGCCTCGTGTTGAGAGAGCACTGGTCATCACCAAGACTGATGCACCCATTCGTTGCCAGGTGCATGCGCTCTGTATAGCACGGAGTTCTAGATAGCACAACTGTTTTCGCATGAAAGAGCATGGCTCCGCACGCGTGCGCATGCTCCAAAATCAGAGGAGAGCACTTCGTCGTTGTTGAAGCTATACAATAGTTGGTAAAGCCTTGGAAAGTGCATGGACAGGCTTTTTGCAATGGGCTGTCAGAATGGCATAGTGACGATAGCCTTACCTGCCCTGCTCTAAGCGCTGTGCACCGGGGCTCACGGCAGGTGCTGCATGGCGAGACTAAAGGCATGGCGCGAGCGCGGCACGCGCAAGCGGCGGGCGCCCGTGCGATCGCCCGCTGAACGCGCGCGCAACACCAGCAGCGCAGCAGCGAACCGCTCGCGCAGCCGCGCGGCGGCCGATGATGTGGCTGACACGTCTGGCTCAAGTTCTGGCTCATCGCATGCCCCCAGCACTGCAACCGGCGCTCCCGAGCCTGGCGGCACTGCTGGCTCAGGCCCGCCTGCAGGTGGGGCAAGCAACCTCGCTGCTGTGCGCTTCTACAGGCCCTCAGGGTCTGCAGGGCGGCACGTTGGGCCGATTCTTTCGCTGACAGAGTGTGCCGGGCCTCTGCAGTGCGCCTGGACGAAGACAGAGGGGCATGCAGCCAGCGGCGCACTTTGTCTCACTTGCACGCTGGCGCGCAGGTGGCCTGGCGTCGCGCAGCCGCGAAGCAATGCCTGCGCTCGAGGAGTGGTACGACAGAGCAGTGAGCGGCCAGCGCCTATGTGACCGCCCTCGCATCTGCGGCGTGGCGGGCTGCGCCGAGCCGCTCGTAAAAGCTCACCACCTTAGGACCGGCCTGTGCCCTGCGCACATGAAGTGCTCCGCGGTGCTGCGCCGCGGCGTGCCGCAGCGCTGGTGTTCACACTGCTGCAAGCTACATTCGCTCAAGGCCTTCAGCGGCGGCCGCAGGTACGCGCCTGCCTACCTTGCGCTGGGAGCGCTGTGCTCACCCACAAAGTGACTCTGCTCGCAAAAGGTGCACTTATGCGCTCCACGTAGCAAAGTGTTCCAGTCAGCTTGAGCAGAGCGCCCTGCTGCATGCAAGAGGCAAATTGTGCATGCGTGTTCAAACGGGACTCCTGACCGACGCGCACCTGACCCACGGCAGGTGCTGCACGGCCAGCAATAAGGCAAGGCGCAAGCGCCAGCCGCACGAGGTCGGCGCTGCTTCGGCGCGGCCTAACGAGACTAAAAGCGCCCATGCGCACCCAGCAGCCGCGCCCACAGCTGCTGGAGCTGCGCCCGAGGCAGCGCGGACGGCTGCACCCGCCCAGGCCGCCCAGGGCGCCACTGGCATGGTCCAGCGCGGGCGCGCCGAAGGTCACGCGGCCGCCGTGCCGGCGCACCCCGCTGAAGAGTGTGGGGCAGCGCCCCTGCCGCCGCCTGCTGCGCGCGCGCGCGACACCGCCGCCGCAACAGCTGCAGGCGCTGCGCCGCACGCCCTTGGCACTTTTGACAGCGCTTCCGAGCCTGACGACGCTTCTGGCAACGACCCGCATGCAGGTGGGGCATGCCACCTGTCCCTGGCTGTGCTTATGGTGTCAAGAGTGCTGCTAAGCCCCAACTCCTTGTGTCTTCTCATTGCTGCAGTGCGAGTGTGAACTCTGATTTAAAATCAAGCTCCTGTGTGGGCCTCAGGTTGCCCTGGCGGCAGTGCTGCCGGCCCTGAGCATGCCGCCCCGGCCACGGCAGCTCTGGCCGCCAAGGCGCGCCGCAAGGCCAACAAGCGGCGGGCGGCCGCACGCGATGCGGCAGGGAGCAGCGCCTATGACAGCGAAGCGCCGTCCGAGGGCAGGCCCGGCAAGCGGCACAGGGCCGCGGCGGCCGGGGCACCCAGCGGTGACGCGGCTGTCGTCGCGGGGGCAGCGCTGGGTGCGGCTGAGGCGGAGGCTCGCTCTGCTGGTGGGGCGGTGGACGAGGACGCCGACGGAGGAGACGCGCGCGCGGCCTTGCGCCGTCTGGGCGTGCGCAGCGCGGACCCGCGCTATGCGGCGGCGCTGGCGCAAGAGCGCGCGGACTTGGCCAAGCAGGCGCGCTGCTTAGGACTTTGTCCGGCGGTTCGCTGCAGTGCAGCAGACTGCTCTCGCACGGTCAGTTTGAAAAATCGAGTGAGAGTGAACCCACTTATTACTGCCATGCATGTGGGCAGCATGAGGCATGCCGTGGTGAGCTTGGCAGACACGGAAAGCGTGCCTCACAGCGTGCGCACCTTGCTGATTGAGCACTCGTGCCTAGGTGCACCAAGCGCGCGCCGAGGCGCGCGCTGAGGCGGAGGCGGGAGCCGAGCGGCACTTTGCCGCGGCGCTGGTGCATCAGCGAGCGTAGCTCAACAAGCAGGTGCAACTCATTGCAGCTCATTGCATCTGTGCGGCAGCGCAGCAGCGACGCACTGCCCTGGCTTGGTCTTGCAGAATGTGCATGCGTTGGACCATGGTTGAGACCGCTCGCACGCAGTGCAAATGTGATAGCTTGGGGCACATTATAGCGCAACTCAGCCGGTGAGATTTTTTTTTGTCTTCCCAACATGCGCCAGGCCCTGCTAATCGACTTAATATGCCCAGGTGGGCCAAGCGCATGCTGAGGCGCGCGCGGCGGAGGCAGCAGCCGAGCAGCGCACTGCCGCAGCGCTGGCGCTCGAGCGCGCGGAGTGCAACAAGCAGGCGCGCAGCAGGCTGTGCATGTATGGCAACAGGGATAGCTGCTGCACTGACATAGCCTGCCTGGCACTGTTGCACTGCTTGTGCAACCGAGTGCGAGTGGAGCCGCTTTGCATGCCATGCGCGTGGCAGCCTGGGCAACGGTGATGGAGATGAGCTGCAGTACACGGAAGCGCCTGTCCTGCACATGATGCCTTGCTCACAAAGCAGTTGCGCCTAGGTGCACCAAGCGCGCACCGAGGCGCGCGCCGAGGCGGAGGCGGCGGCCGAGCAGCGCATTGCCGCGGCGCTGGCGCTTGAGCGCGCGGAGCTTGTCAAGCAGGCGCGCAGAACATCGTGCACCCGCATCACTTGGCCGGCCACAGCCTTAGCCTGCTCCCGCAGAGCCGACACTTGAAGAACTGTGACTTATATGGCTGCAAAAGTGATGCGTGTGGCAGCCTGGGGCATCTACTCGTGAACGTGAGGCACTGTTCAGGCACCATCCCATCCTGCTCATGACATGCATGCTCAACTGACCCAGTCAGTGCGCCTAGGTGCTGCTCGCGCGCACCGAGGCGCTTGATGACGTGGAGGCGGCGGCCGAGCAGCGGTTCGCCGCGGCGCTGGCGCGCGAGCGCGCGGAGCTCGCCAAGCAGGCGCGCAGCCTGTCGTGGATGCGAGGCAGCTGGCTGCAACGAAACGCCTGAGCCAGCAGTGCATGTGTGCGACACACCGTGGGAGCGAGAGGCTGTTCATGCTCTGTGCGTGGCAGCATGGGGCCTGCGGTAGTGGAGGCAAGCTTGTCTCTCCATAAGGGCCACGCTCTGCTGACTAAGCATTACCCTCTGCCCAGGTGCACCAAGCGCGCGCCGATGCGCGCGCTGAGGCTGAGGCGGCAGCCGAGCAGCGGCTGGCCGCGCTGGACCAGGCGCGCCGCGAGGAGAGGGAGGCCGCCGTGCGCGAGGCCCTGGCGCTGGGCGTCCGGCGGGTGAGTGCACACCCTGAGACCAGGCGCAGGGGCTCACGTTTCACAGTAGACAGCGCAGCAGGCCGCCATGCCCTGTTATGGCTGTTCATGTCCACCCTCGCAACAAGCAGTGCGCCAGTGTGCCGAGCAGCTGCAGAGCGTGCCCGCCGGGGCTCCTGGCATGGTCTACGGCGCGGCGGTGCATGCCGCACGTTGCTGACAAGGGCACAGCCCGCCAAAACCATGGTTGATTTATGGTTCTGCCCTGTCACAGCCGAGGACATTGCATCACGCCAGGGCGCTGACATGTTTCTGCTCTGCCGGAATGCAGCATTGCTGCCTGTGCCTGCGCCAGGGCACGGATGCCGCGTTCAAGGAGCGGGGCACGCGGCTGCCCGCTGAGCCGGAGGCTCAGGCGCGCGGCGCCGCGGCCGCGCGCACTGAAGCCGACAGGGCCGCGCGCAACACGGACGCCCTGCTGGTGTCGGCGGCGCAGCTGGGCACGCAGCGGGGGCCCCGGGCAGCGCCCGCCGAGCCGGCGCGCGCCGCTGGACGGCATGGGGCGGCACTCTCGTGGGTGTCCGCCGGGCGCGTGCGCAGCGCCAGCGGCGCGGCGGCCGTGCCCCTCGCCAATGCTGGGCGCACAGGGATGCCGGCAAGCGGCCAGCGCGGCGCGCGCGCGCGGGAGACAGGCCCAGTGTACACATTGTCCGGAGGTGCCGGGCGCACAGCGCACCCTGCGCCGTCGCCGCTCTACAGTCGTGCGGGCGCGATGTGGCCGATGATATGGGCTTGGGGCCAACCTGGCGCAGCACGCACAGGCGGCAAGGCCGAGCGGCCAATGGCGGGGGCACCATCGGTCTCCGCAGCAGCAATCTAAACGCGTGTGAGGCCGGCTGTGGGGCAGTGGCCGCGACCACGCGCGGCGGAGCATGTGTGCGTCGGCAAGACAGGGGCAGACGCGGCTGCCTTGCAGCTTGCTGCGTCGAGTGCTGCCAGTTTGCCCCTGCGCTGCAGGCGGGCCGCGCCGGCAACCCGGTGAGGTGCATGTGCGGCGGGCGCTGGCGGTGCGCGCTCAGGCGCGTTAGTCGGAGCGCATGCGCGGACGGCCCAGGTGCCATCAGGCAGGACTGCAGCAGCTTGCGCGCACTTACGAGCTGGAGCAGATGCGGGTGCATGGTGAATAGTTCTGGCCTGCCAGCCGCGTGGCTCAGCCATGCAGTCGTCTGTAAAGGGAGGAGTGGGGCTTGCATGGCTCAGCCATGCGCTAAACTGTGGAGTCTTGCATTTGTTGGCTTCTTCTATCAGTCAAACAGTAAAAGCAAATACAGTGTGTATCAATTAGCTCACACCTACCGGGGGTTCAGCCCTCTGCGCGTGGCCATGTGCTAGGTGCGCAACAGGTGCAAGCGGCAAGTGCCTGACAAGTGTACATGCACAGTGCCGGGCTGCCACACTAAGCACTGCTTCAAGGAACGCTTGCCAAAAAGCTTATGTTGTTTGTCAGTGCGAGCTGTGTAAGTGAAGCTCACGCAGAGACGTACCCTGCTATAGAGCTGGAGCAAGTCTGGGCCTTAGGCTAGCTCTGGCTGCTCAGGCGCCCAGCCTTCACATGGCGGCTGCCAGACAGGTGATGAAGCTGAAACAAGCAAACTACAGTCAAGCTGGCTGTGTGCATACAGCAATTTCTGCATTTTTTGCATAATCATGTTCTGTTACACCTAACACTAAGCTACTCTTTACTCTGAAAAAGTAAAGACCTGGACCAAAGTGCGAGCGATTGCGGTGGTTCGCTCCGGCGTCACCTGGCGAGCAGGACCTGTGCTTTTGCCGAGATATAAAGCTCCTGCGCCAAACAGCTCGCTGTCATCACAGAAGCGCCAGCGCCTCCTCCTCTGGAACAACTACCTGCACCCGGTGCGCCTGTACGCAGCCCTGGGCTGCTCGCGCAGCCTTGCCTTGCCCGGCTCACGCTGCACCCGTTGCGCTCACATTCCTCAGGAGTGGCGGGGGCGCTTCGTTGGCGCAGGCAGCCCATGTCGTGCTGTACTCACTGCTAACACCACACCGGCCTCTGACATGAGCCTGACGACATCCAAGGCAACATAGCACCCGGCGCGCTTCGGCTCACCTTGCACTGGCATATGGCATGGCGCCACACAGCCACGCCGACGTGCCCGTGCTTGAGGAGTGGCACGTAACAAGCAACCGACCCCACGCGTGCGGCGTGGAGGGATGCGCCTCGCAGCTCGTCACAAAGAAACACCTGCGGGCCCGCCTGTGCGCCGCGCACATCAAGTGCCCCGCAGTGCTGCGCGGCGGCGTGCGGCAGCGCTGGTGTAAGCGCTGCCACTGCTTCCACGGGCTCGGAGCATTCTCTGGCAGCCGCAGGTGTGCGCCTGCCTCGCGCTTGCAGCGCGCTTGTCTGGCGCTTCCGCAGGACTGACCCGCCTCTATCACAACTTCCAAACGCGCTTGTAGCAAGGTGTTCCACTGCTCCTAGCCTCAATGGCCTGTTGTCAGAGGCATGACTCCGTATGGCAAAAGTTTAAGGTCTCACTGACGCGCACCCAGTCGCGGCAGGAGCTGCGCAGCCAGCCTCAAGACGCACCGCAAGGCGCGGCGCAAGCATCGAGCGCGCCGCGCCAGTGCGGCCGGGAGTCTCAAGGCGCGACCTGAGCGTCAGGCGCGCGCGGCCTGGGCAGCCGTGGCCAGGCGCAGGGGCAATGCGCATCCAGCGGCTGCGTCCGCAGCTGCAGCGCACTTGAGTGTACCTGCTCAGGTCTCCCTGCACATGTCCCAGGGCCGATGCGGGCGCTGCCGCCGGCGGCGCTGACGCCGCGCTGTCCTTCTCCGACCATGAGGCGGCGCCCGCGTCGTCGCCCGCTGAGTGCGTGCGCCATGTTGGCGGCGCAGCAGCGGCCCGCTCGCACTGCCGCACGGCAGCTGGTGTGACTGACACATCTGGCTCAGACACCTCCGGCTTCGAAGACAGCGCCCGCGAGTCTGACGGCACTGCTGGCGTCGGCCTGCATGCAGGTGGCCAAGCAGGCCTGCTGCTTGCAGCGCTGCCATGTCTTGGAGTGCTGCTGGCCCCTGAGGCGTATGCACTGGAGGGCGCGGGCGGCAACCTTGCGCTGGGTCACCGCTTCACCAGCATGCCAGGGCGCTGCTGTGCGCTCTCATGACCTCCGCTCAAGCCAGTGCCGTGCATGATCCCATGGGCGAGCTGGCGCGCAGGCGGCACGGCGTCGCCCGAGCTCGCTGATCTGCCCGTGCTGCATGATGGAGCATACATCAGAAGGCGCTCAGTGTTTGGCCCTCGCGTGTGCGGCGTGGAGGCCTGCAATGCACAGCTCGTCAAGTTTTGCCACCTGGAGTCCTGCCTGTGCGCTGCGCACTACCAGTGCCCCGCGGTGCTGCGCGGCGGCGAGCCGCAGCGCTGGTGTGGCAACTGCCACGAGTATCACGCGCTCGACGTGTTCTCTGGCGGCCTGAAGTGCGCGCCCGCCTCGCGCTGGGGGCGCTCTGGTCACCCCAAGAATTACGCACCTGTGTGTCAAACAAGGCGTGCGCCTTGTATAGCAAAGTGCTATTGATAGGCTCGCTGTTGCGCTCAAGAGGCATGAGTTGGCAAGCATGCACATGTCAAGAAGGGGTGGAGGGGTCGGGCCTGAAGTGAGAGGATGGCGCTTCAGGATGACTGAAAGTGGTAACAATTGATGGTTGGACGCCTCTGCAGATGCAAAGAAGGGAATTGCAACGGTTGGGTGGAATGGCATTGTGGCAATGCTTGAAACCCTGCCTGGCCTGTCTAAGCGCATTGCCACGGACCCGCGGCAGGTCCTGCATGGCCAGCCTCAAGGCACAGCGCGAGCGGCGAGCGCGCCTGGCCGGTGCACCCGCGCCGGGGCCCACCGTGCACAGCAGCGCTGCGCACCCAGCAGCCGCGCCCGCAGCTGAAGCCGCGCACGCGGCAGCGCAGACACATGCACATGGCCTGGTTACCCAGGACAGCACTCGGGTGATCCAGCGCGTGCGCGCTATCGGCAGTGCAGCAGCGAGCCGCTCGAGCAGCCCCGTGGCTGCTGATGACACGTCTGGCTCATCTTCTGGCTCGTCCTACGCTCCCAGCACTGCGGACGGCGCGCCCGAGGCTGGCGGTGCTCCTGACAACGGCCCGCATGCAGGTGGGGCAAGCCATCTCGCCGCTGTGTGGTTTGACAGGCCCTCGGGCCACGGATGCTGCAAAGTTGAGTCATAGCTTCTGCTGCCTGAGCGCGTTGGGCCTCCGCTGTTCGCCTTGACAAACTTTTAGGGGCATGCAGCAGGTGCGCTTTGTCTCACTTGCACGTTGGCATGCAGGTGACATGACGTTGTGCAGCCGCGATGCGCTGCCCATGCTTGAGGAGTGGTACGACGGAGCAGTGAGCGGCCAGCGCCCATCTATCCGCCCGCGCGTATGCGGCGTGGCTGGCTGCGCAGAGCCGCTTGTGAAAGACAAGCCCCTGAAGTACCGCCTGTGCCCTGCGCACATGAAGTGCCACGCGGTGCTGCGCCGCGGCATGCCGCACCGCTTTTGTTCATATTGCTGCAAGTTTCATGCGCTCAAGGCGTTCAACGGCAGCCAAAGGTATGCGCCTGCCTCGCACTGGGGGCGCTGTGCTTACCCACAAACTGACTCTCCTTTGCAGATGCATACTCGTGCGCTCCACATAGCAAGGGGTTCCAGTCAGCTTCAGCAGAGTGCCCTGCTGCGCATCAGAGATGGTGCGCATGCGTGTTCATGTGAGCTTCCTGAGCAATGTGCACCAAACCCGTGGCAGGTCCTGCATGGTCGGCCGCGGCAAGGCAGCGGCAGCGCGTACGCGCAAGCAGCGGGCGCGCCTGGCCGGTGCAGCCGCGCCGGGGCCCATCAGGCACAGCAGCGCTGCACACGCAGCAGCTGCGCCCGCAGCTGGAGCTGCATGCGCGGCAGAGCAGACGGCTGTCCCCGCCCAGGTCACCCAGGACGTCCCGCGGGTGGTGCAGCGCGGGCGCGCCAAAGGCGATGCGGCCGCCGCTCCGGTGCACCCTGCTGAACAGCATGAGGCAGCGCCCCTGTCGTCGGCCGCTGCGCGCGCGCGCGACGCCGCCGCCGCAGCAGCTGCAGGCCCCGCGCCGACGCGCTCTACTGAACGGCGTGAGCCGGCATTTGCGTGGGTGCCGGCTGAGCGCGCGCGCGGCGGCGGCGAGCCGGCAGCGGGCCACTTGCGCCACCACCCGGCGACCGAGAATGATGTGGACATGCTTGGCTTGGACGCGCTTGGCACTTATGACAGCGCCTCCGAGCCTGGTGACAGCCTGCATGCAGGTGGGGCATGCTGCCTGTCCCTGGCAGAGCTCTTGACTCTCAGAGCGCTGCCATGCCCCGACTCACAGTGCTTTCTCAGTGCTGCAGTGCGAGTGCGAACTTTAACTCAAAACAAGCTGTTGGGCGGGCCTCAGGCAGCGCTGGCGGCAGTGCTGCCGACAGTGAGCATGCCGCCCCTGCCACGGCAGCTCCGGCCGCCAAGGCGCGCCGCAAGGCCAACAAGCGGCGGGCGGCCGCGCGCGATGCGGCAGGGAGCAGCGCCTCTGACAGCGAAGCGCCGTCCGAGGGCAGGCCCGGCAAGCGGCACAGGGCCGCGGCGGCCGGGGCACCCAGCGGTGACGCGGCTGTCGCTGCGCGGGCGGCGCTGGGCGTGGCTGAGGCGGAGGCACGCTCTGCTGGTGAGGCGGCCGACGAAGACAACGAGGGAGGAGACGCGCGCACGGCACCGCGCCATCTGGGCGTGCGCAGCGCGGACCAGCGGTATGCCGTGGCGCTGGCGCGTGACTTTGCCGAGCAGGCGCGCAGCTCATGACTTTGTGCAGTGGTCGGCTGCAGCCCAGCAACCTGCTCTGGCACGATCCGCTGCGCCACTGACAGAGAGTGAGCCTGCTATTAAGTGCCATCCATGTGCCCAGCACGGGACACGCTGTGATGAGCTTGGTTGAAACGGCAAGGCTGCCCCACAGCGTGCCGCACCTTGCTAATCGAGCAAGTCTGCCTAGGTGCACCAAGCATGCGCCAAGGCGCGCGCCGAGGCGGAGGCAGCAGCCGAGCTGCGATTGGCCGCGGCGCTGGCGCTCGAGCGCGCGGAGCTGAACAAGCAGGTGCAGCTCATGCTATCAGTGCGGCAGTGCGGCAGTGCTGCTCTGCCCAGGCTTGGTTCTGCGGAGTGTGGACGCGTGGGGCGATGGATGACACGGCTGCACGCGCCATTTAAGTGTAGCAGCATGGGGCATAAAGAAGCGGAGCTCAGCTGGTCTCGTGCAGTCAGGCTTGTCTTCCCAACGTGTGCTATGCCCGCTGATCGCAAAAATTTGCCCAGGTGGGCCAAGCGCGCGCTGAGGCGGAGGCAGCAGCCGAGGAGCAACTTGCCGCAGCGCGAGCGCTCAAGCGCGCGGAGCTCGATGAGCAGGCGCGCAGCTGGCTGTGCATGTGCGGCAACAGGGACGCTCGCAGCATGCTGTCCTGGCCTGCATCGGTGCACTGTCTGTGCGAAGCTGCGTGGAGCCGCTGTACATGCCATGCACGTGGCGGCGTGGAACAGAAGGTAGTGATGAGCAGCAGTGTCTGAAAGCGGTCGTCCTGCCCATGACGCCTTGCTGATTGAGCGGATGTGCCCAGGTGCACCAAGCACGCGCTGAGGCGCGCGTTGAGGCGGAGGCGGCGGCCGAGCAGCGCGTTGACGCGGCGCCGGCACTCGAGCGCGCAGAGCTTGATAAGCAGGCGCGCAGCTTGCTGGCATGTGCAGTCTGTGTACTTGGCCGTGCACAGACTTAGCCTGCTGCCGCAGTGATGAGTACGTCACGGACTGGAAACTCGGCTGCACATGAGATACATGTGACAGCAAGGGGCATGTGGTAAAGTGCGTGAGCAGCAGTGAAAGCAAGTGCGTATCCTTCTCATGTACGCATGCTCTGCTGACCGAGGCAGTAAGCCCAGGTGTTGCTCGCACGCAACGAGGCGCGCGCTGAGGCGGAGGCAGCAGCCGAGCAGCGCTTGGCCGCGGCGCTGGCGCACGAGCGCACAGAGCTCGGCAATCAGGTGCATGTCATGCTATATGGCAATGCGGCACTGCTCTGGCTTGGTTCTGCAGAGTGTGGATACGTCAGGCAATGGAGACGGCTGCACACGCCATGCGGATGTGACAGCATGAGACACAAAGGAACAGAGTTCAGCCGGAGTGAAGGCAAGCTTGTCATCGTCATACGTGTGCTCATGCCCTGCTGGATCGAGCAATACTGCCTAGGTGGACCAAGCGCGTGCCGAGGCGCACGCGGAGGAAAAAGCAGCCGAGGAGGCGTTTGTTGCAGCGCTGACGTTCGAGCGCGCGGAGCTTCACAAGCAGGCGCGCAGCTTGCTGTGCATGTGCGGCACTTGGCCGGTCACAGCCTTAGCCTGCTTCCGGGGAGAGATGAGTACGGTGGACTGAGAAATACTCGTCTGCACATGTGATGCATTTGACAGCAGAGGGCATGTGTGAGGTATGTGAGCCGCCGTGAAGGCAAGTGTTTGTCCTACTCATGTACGCATGCTCTGCTGACCGTGGCAGTCTGCCTAGGTGATGCTCGCACGCAACGAGGCGCGCGCTGAGGTGGGAGCAGCCGAGCAGCGCTTCACCGCGGCGCTGGCGCATGAGCGCGCAGAGTTTGCCAAGCAGGCGCGCAGTCTGCTGTGCATGCGCGGCCGCTGGCTGCATCGCCTGAGCCTGGTCCTGCAGAGAGTGTGTGCGGCATAGTGGAACGGCCGTGCAAGCCATGCATGTTGCAGCATACGGCGTGGGGTGGTGGAGCTCAGCTAGGGTGATGGCAAGCTGAATGCCATTATAGTGCCATGCTTTGCTGGCAAAAACGCTACCCTCTGCCCAGGTGCACCAAGCTCGCGCCGAGGGGGAGGCGGCAGCCGAGCAGCAATTGGCCGGAGCGCTGGCGCTCGAGCGCGCAGAGCTTGTCAAGCAGGCGCGCTGCTTGCTGTGCACTTACAAATCACTTAGGGACGCTTGCTGCAATGTTCTAGCCTACTTTGGTGCACTGTGTGCGCAGCGAAGTGCGAGTGGAGCCGCTGCACACGACATGCGCATGGCAGCGGGGGCAATGATGGAAATGAGCTGCAGTGCATGAAAGCAGCTGTCCTGCTCATGTTGCCTTGCTGATTGAGCGGATGTGCCTAGGTGCACCAAGCGCGCACCGAGGCGCGCGCCGAGGCGGAGGTGGCGGCCGAGCAGCGCATTGCAACGGCGCTGGCGCTTGAGCGCGCGGAGCTTGTCAACCAGGCGAGGAGCTTCCTGTGCATGTGCAGAAATAGGCTGCACCGCCTGAGCGTAAGTTTGCAGCAAATGTGTACGACTGATTGTGAGCGAGACGGCTGCATATGCTCTGCATGTGGCAGCATGGAGCATTGGGTGGTGGAGCTCGGCTGGAGGCGAGCGCCTGTCCTTTCATATCGGTGTTCATGCTCTGCTGACCGAGCGCTACCCTCTGGCCAGGTGCAGCAAGCGCGCGCCGAGGCGCGCGCTGAGGCGGAGGCGGCAGCCGAGCAGCGGCTGGCCGCGCTGGACCAGGCGCGCCGCGAGGAGAGGGAGGCTGTCATGCGCGTGGCCCTGGCGCTGGGCGCGGGCGGGGCGGGTGCGCGCTCCCCCTGGCACGCCTCTCGGTGTACCCTTTACGACACACAGTGTGACAGACATGCCACCAAGCCGCCACAGGGCACCCCCGCGTTGGGCCCTGGCACAGGGGCCGCGCTTTGCAGTGGGCAGCGCAGCTGGCCACTGTGCCTTGTTTAGCCAGGGCATGTGCACCTCCGCAGCACGCAGTGCGCCGGTGTGCGGCGAAGGCCGCAGGCTGCTGACATGGGAACGGCTCGCCATAGACATATTGGTTCACGGGACTGCCCTGCCACAGCTCAGGACATGCATGATGCCAGGGCATGGACACTGCATGTTGCTGCTTTGGAAGGTATGATCTGCATGTGCCTGCGCCAGGGCACGGATGCTGCGACCAAGGAGCGGGACGCGCGGCTGCGCACTGAATTGGAAGCTTAGGCGCGCGGCGCCGCGTCCGCGCGCACTGAGGTCGACTGGGCCGCGCGCGAGAGGGAAGCCCTGCTGAAACTCGGTGCAGCGCAGCCGGGTGCGCAGCGGGGGGCCTGGACAGCGCGCGCAGCGCCGGCGCGCTTCGCTGGACGCCACGTGGCGACGCCCGTGTGGATGCCCGCCGAACGTGAGGGCAGCGCCAGCGGCGCGGCGGCCGCGCCTGGCACAGGGGTGCCGGCATGCGGCCAGCGCGGCGCGCGCGCGCGGGAGACAGGCCTTGCATACACCTTGTCTGGTGGTCCTGGGCGTACAGCGACCCCCGCGCCGCCGCCGCTGAATGGCCGTGCGGGCGCGATGTGGCCAAGGGTATAGGCTCAGGATGAACCTGGCGCAGCGCGCACAGGCGGCAAGGCCGAGCGGTCAACGGCAGGCAGAGCGCCAGCCTTGGCGGCTGTCTGATGCGTGTGAGGCCGGCTGGGTGGCGGCGGCCCCTACGGCGCGCGCGGCGGAGCAAGCTGTGTGTCGGCAAGGCAGGGGCGGACACGGCTGCCTTGCAGCCTGCTGCGTTGAGCGCTAGCGACCCGCCTCTGCGCTGCTGGCGGGGCGCGCCCGCAACCTGGTCAAGGTGCAAGCGCAGCGGGCGCCGGCGGCGCTCGCGCAGGCGTGCTCGACCGCCTGCTGGGCGCCGCCATGCGCCACCATGGCTGCAGCAGCGTGCGGGCACTTGTGAGCGGGCGCGGCCGCGGGAAGCTGCATGGTAGGCGGCTCTGGCCTGCCAGCTGCACGGCTCAGCCAAGCGGTCACCTGGGGGGCTGGGTTAGGGTTTGCATGGCACGGCCATGCAGTCACCTGTGGGTCTTGCGTAAATGAGCTTCTTGTGTCAGTGAATAAGGTCAAGCGTGTATCAGCCAGCATACCAGCCAGAGCGCTTCAACCCTGTATCTAAGCGCCTGGCCACGTCGTCAGGTGCGTATGAGGTCTGAGCGGCAGCTGCAAACTGCATGTTATATGTTGTTTCAAAATGTCTGCAATGCTTCATTTATCGCTTGTCAGATACATGTATTGTTTGTCGGTGCGACCCCGTGTCTGTATAGCTGGCTCTTGCAAAACCTTGCAACTGCACCCTGCCTGGCACCAGTCTGGGCTCTGGGCCAACTGGAGCTCCTCACATGGGGCGTCGGGCGGGTGTTGATGCTGGAACAGAGCTCCACAGATCCGCAACTGCTTGGCTGTCAACATCACCGCACAGCCCCAGCATCATCTAGTCATATTCTGTTACACCTAGGATATATTGAAATTCAAGACCTGGTCCTGGACTCAGGTGAATCGAGCAAAACTGCTACGAGCCGACCAGTTCGCGCCTGGCGAGCAGGGCCTGTGCTAAGTGCTGAAGAATAGTGCTCCTGCGCAAGGCGTTCCGCTGTCATCACAGGAGGGCCAGCGCCCTCAGCTTTTTCCACCCTCTCTTGGAACAACAACTTGTATCCAGTGCGCCTCTCCGCAGCCCTGAACCTCTCAGCGCAGCCTTGCGATGCCCGGCTAACGCTGAAACCACTGCCTCTCCATCCTCAAGAGCGGCGGGGCATCGGGGGCGCTGGTGGCCCAGACCGCGCTGTACTCACTGCCAACACCACACCGGCCTCTGCCGCGCGCCTGATGCCTTTCAAGGCAATATAGCACGTCACGCGCTCCAGCTCATCTGTGCATTGGCGCGCGTATGGCATGGCGCCACACAGCCACGCCAACATGCCCGTACTTGAGAATTGGCACGTAACAAGCAACCGACCCCACGCGTGCGGCGTGGAGGGCTGCGCTTCGCAGCTCGTCACAAACAGACACGTCCGGGCCCGCCTGTGCGCTGCGCACATCGAGTGCCCCGCGGTGCTGCGCGGCGGCGAGCCGCAGCGCTGGTGTGCGGGTTGCCAACGCTTTCACACGCTCGGAGCGTTTTCTGCCAGCGCGAGGTGCGCGCCTGCCTCGTGTTGGGGGAGCACTGGTCATCCCCAAGACTGATGCACCTGTCCGTTGACAAATTTTGTGCGCTCTGTATAGCACGGTGATATAGATAGCTCAGTCAGTGTAACATGTAAGAGGCATGAGTCCGCACGCGTGCACACGCTTCAAGGTAAGAGGAGAGCACTTTCTGGTTATTGATGTGATACCACTGATGTAGAGCCTTGGAAAGTGCATGGACAGGAGATTTGCATGGTGCATCGGGTTGGCATCGTGAAATGACTTGTCAACCTTGCCTGCCCTGCTCCAAGCGCTTTGCACCGAACCCGCGGCAGGTGCTGCATGTCCAGCCTCGAGAGACAGCGCGAGCGCGACACGCGCAAGCGGCGGGCGCCCGTGCAGTCGCCCGCTGAGTTCGCATGCAACATCAGCAGTGCAGCAGCGAGCCCTTCGCGCAGCCGCGCAGCTTCCGATGATTTGACCGACACGTCTAGCTCAACTTCTGGCTCGTCGTACGCCCCCAGCGCTGCGGTCGGCGCTTTCGAGCCTGGCGGCGCTGCTGGCTCCGGCCTGCGTGCAGGTGGGGCCAGCAATCCTGCTGCCATGTGTGCGGCGCTCGGGCTATAGTCTCTGCTGCCTGAGGGCGCCGGGCCTCTGCTGTGCGCCTTGACAAATATTGAGGGGTATGCAGCTAGCAGCGCGCTTTGTCTCACTTGCACGCTAGCTCGCAGGTCGCCTGGCGTCGCGCAGCCGTGACGCGCTACCTGTGCTCGAGGAGTGGTACGACAAAGCAGTGAACGGCCGGCGCTCATGTGACCGCCCTCGCATGTGCGGCGTGGCGGGCTGCGCCGAGCCGCTCGTCAAAGCTTTCCACCTGAGCTACCGCCTGTGCCCTGCGCACATGAAGTGCCATGCGGTGCTGCGCCGCGGCACGCCGCAGCGCTGGTGTAGAACCTGCCACAAATTTCATGCGGTCAAGGCGTTCAGCAGCGGCCGCAGGCACGCGCCCTGGGAGCACTGTGCTTATCCGACTGTCCATCCCTGAAGGTGGCTTATGCGCTCTATGTAGCAAGGTGTTCCAGTCAGCTTGCGCAGAGCGCCCTGCTGCATGCAAGATGCACAACTGCGCATGTGCATTCATGCGGCGTTCCTGACCTATTTGCACCCGCCCCATGGCAGGTCCTGCATGGCCAGCATCAAGGCAGCGGCAGCACGTGAGCGCAAGCGCCCCCCGCGCGGGGTCGGCGCCGCTGCTATGCGGCCCATCAAGAGCAGGAGCGCCCGTGCGCACCCGGCAGCCGCGCCCGCAGCTTGCGGAGCTGCGGCTGTGGCAGCGGACACGGCTGCACCCGCCCAGGCCACCCAGGACGCCATTCGGGTGGTCCTGCGCGGGCCCGCCGCAGGTCACGCGGCCGCCGCGCCGGCGCGCTCTGCCGAAGAGCTCGAGGCAGCGTCCATGTGGCTGCTGGCTGAGCGCGAGCGCAGTGGCGGCGACCCGGCGGCGGGCCGCTTGCGTCACCGCATGGCGGCCGAGGACGATGTGGGCATGTCAGATGGCTCGGACGCCTTTGGCACATTTGACAGCGCATCTGAGTCTGGCGGCGCTGCTGGCAAGAGCCCGCATGAAGGTGGGGCATGCTCTCTGTCCCTGGCAGTGCTCTTGAGTCTCAGACTGCTGCTGAGCCTCAAAGGGGTGTCTTTTATCAATGTTGCAATACAAGTGTGAACTTGAATCTAAGCAAGCTGTTGTGCGGGCCTCAGGTGGCGCTGGCGGCAGTGCTGCCGAGCCTGAGCATGCCGCCCCTGCCACGGCCGCTCCAGCGGCCAAGGCGCGCCGCAAGGCCGACAAGCGGCGAGCGACCACGGGCGATGTCGCCGATGCCGATGCGTATGGCCGTGATGCGCCGTCCGAGGGCGGGCCCGGCAAGCGGCACAGGGCCGCGGCGGCCGGGGCACGCGGCGGTGACGAGGCTGGCGTCGCGCGTGCGGCGCTGGGCGCGGCTGAGGCGGAGGCACGCTTCGCTGGCGAGGTAGTCATCGAGGACAACAATGAAGGACGTGCGCGCGCGGCCTTGCGCCGTCTGGACATGCGCGCGGCCGACCCGCGCTACGCGGCGGCGCTGGCGCATGAGCGCGCGGACTTGGCCAAGCAGGCGCGCAGTTTAGGACTTTGTGCCATGGTCGGCTGCAGTGCAGCAGCCTGCTCTCGCACGGTACATTGCAAGGCCAACAGAGAGCGAGCCTAGTGCACACTGCCACGCATATGGTCTGCATGGGTCATGTCGTGGTGAGCTTGGCTGACATGGCTTTGTGGTGAGCTCTGCTAACACGGCAAGCGGGCACCACAGCGTGCCGCGCCTTGCTGATCGAGCACTTATGCCTAGGTGCACCGAGCGCGCGCCGAGGCGCGCGCTGAGGCGGAGGCGGCGGCCGAGCAGCGCTTGGCCGCGGCGCTGGCGCTTGGGCACGCGGATTTCGACAAGCAGGTGCGGCTCACGCTGTTTGTGCGGCAGTGCGGCAGTTATGCACCCGCCCTAGCTTGCTTTTGCAGAGTGTGCATGCGTCAGACAGTGCTCGAGACGGCGGCACACGCCATGCAGGCGTGGCAGCTTGGGGCATGTAATAGCGGAGCTCAGCCGGTGAGAAACCAACCTCGTCTACCTAACGCGCGCCTGATCGAGCAACCTTGCCCAGGTGGACCAAGCGCGCGCCGAGGCGCGCGCGGCAGAGGCAGCGGCTGAGCAGCGCATTGCCGCAGCGCTGGCGCTCGAGCGCTTTGAGTTTGACAAGCAGGCGCGCAGCCTGCTGCATGTGCAGCAACAGGGCCGTCTGCTGCACTGCCAGAGCCTGCTTCAAGTTGTTGCACAGTGTGCAAGAGTGCGGGCGAAGCTGCTGTACACGACATGTGCATGGCAGCGTGGGCCACGGTGCTGGAGATGAGCTGCAATGTGTGGATGCGCCCATCCTGCTCATGACGCCTTGCTCAAAGCAGCTCTGCCCAGGTGCACCAAGCGCGCACTGAGGCGCGCGCCGTGGCGGAGGCGGTGGCCAAGCAGCGCGTTGCCGCGGCGCTGGTGCTCGAGCGCGCGGAGCTTGTGAAGCAGGCGCGGCCTGTCGTGCCATGTGCAGCGCTTGGCCGTGCCTCAGCCTGCTTCTGCAGAGATAAGTACGCGATAGACTGGAGGTTCTGGGCTGCGCATGTGACAGCAGAGGGCGCTGGTGGAAATGGGCCACAGTGAATGTCCACAGTTACAAAGCCTATCTGAAGGAACGTTGTGTGTGTGCCAAGTCCGGTGCTAAGTATGGTGCTACATCAGCCAACTTCAAGACGGTCTGGTGCACCGCTTGGTCTGCTGATGGACCGAGCCATGCACCAGAATGCCTTGTGTCTTGCTTGTGGATATAGTCCCACACTGACACTCAACTTGCCATGGGACAGCCGTGTGATTGCAAGCATCAACGCGCCTGTGTAAGAACAGGCGCTTAACCTGCTCGTGACGTGCATGCTTTGGCCGAGCGAGGCTGTGTGCCTAGGTGTTGCTCGCACGCACCGAGGCGCTCGATGAGATGGAGGCGGCAGCCGAGCAGCGCTTCACCACGGCGCTGGCGCGTGAGCGCGCGGAGCTCGCCAAGCAGGCGCGCAGCCTGCTGTGCACGCGCGGCAGTTGGCTGCAACGCCCGAGCCTGGTTCGGCGGGGAATGTATGCAGAGAGTGTGTGCAATAGACTGTGGACGGGACGGCTGCACATGCTCAGCATGTGACAGCATGGGGCATGGGGTGGTGGAGCTCAGCTGGACGCAAGCTTGTCTCTCCATGAAGGGCCTTGCTCTGCTGGCTGAGCGGTGCCCTCTGGCCAGGTGCACCAAGCGCGCGCCGAGGCGCGTGCTGAGGCAGAGGCGGCAGCCGAGCAGCGGCTGGCCGCGCTGGACCAGGCGCGCCGCGAGGAGAGGGAGGCCGCCGTGCGCGCGGCCCTGGCGCTGGGCGTTCGGCGGGTGTGAGCTCGCCCGCTGTCTGGCATGCCTCTTCATGTGCACCCTCACGACACATAGTGCATCAGACATGCCACCAAGCAGCTACAGAGCGCGCCCGCCGGGGGTCCTGGCATGCTTTTCAGGCTCAGTGGTGCATGCCGCACGCTGCTGACAAGGGCACAGCCCGCCAAAACCATTGTTGATTTACGGGTCTGCCCTGTCACAGCCGAGGACAATGCATCACGCCAGGGCGCGGCCACCGCATGATCTGCTTGGCTGGAGTGCAGCATTGCTGCCTGTGCCTGCGCCAGGGCACGGATGCCGCGTTCAAGGAGCGGGACACGCGGCTGCTCGCTGAGCCGGAGGCTCAGGCGCGCGGCGCCGCGGCCGTGCGCACTGAGGCCGACAGGGCCGCGCCCAAGGCGGACACCCTGCCGGTGTCGGCGGCGCAGCTGGGTGTGCAGCGGGCGGCTCGGGCAGGGCCCACTGCGCCGGCGCGCTCCGCTGGACGCCATGGGGCGGCGCCCGTGTGGGTGCTCACCGAGCGCCGGTCCAGCGCCAGCGGCGCCACGGCCGCGCCCGTCGCGGCTGCTGGGCGCACAACGGTGCTGGCACACGGCCAGCGCGACGCGCGCGTCTGGGAGACAGGCCCTGCATACACCTCGTCTGGCGCTCCTGGACGCACATCGACCCCCGCGCCACCGCCGCGCTATGGCCGTGCGGGCGCGATGTGGCCAAGGGTATAGGCTCGGGGCGAACCTGCCACAGCGAGCACAGGCGGCAAAGCCGAGCGGCCGACGGCGGGGGCAGCCCCGGCGGCCTCCGCAGCTGTCTAGACGCGTGTGAGTCCGGCTGAGTGGCGGCAGCCGCGATCGCGCGCGCGACGGAGCAGGCTGTGTGTCGGCAAGGCAGGGGCGGACGCGGCTGCTTCGCAGCTTGCTGCGGCATGCGCGCGCGCCGCAGCGAGCCGCCGCCGCGCCAAGCCTCTTGTGTCTAGCACTGGCGGCCAGCCCTGCGCTGCTGGCGGGGCGCGCCGGCGCCCTGGTCAGGTGCGAGCGCGGCGTGCGCCGGCGGCGCTCGCGCAGGCACGCTCGATGGAGCGCATGCGCGGCGGCCCTGGCGCCACCATGCCGGGCGGCAAAGCTCGCGCGCACTTGCGTGCTGGAGCGGCTGCGGGCAGCTGCATGGTGGTCCAGCTCTCGCCCGGTAGTTGCATTGCTCAGCCATGCGCTCATCGGCTGAGCTGGCTGGGTTTGCATGGCGCGGCCATGCAGAGTCACCTGTGGGTCTTGCTTTAGTGCGTTTGGTGCCCCTGTCACCAGCTCTTGCCAGCTGCAGGGTCTCAGGCTGGTTCTCAGCCCCTGTGGGCAAGCGCCTGGCCACCTGCTCAATGCATGCGAGCAAACAACTGCCAACCGCGTCTTTCCCGTCCTTATACATAGCACCATGTGCATTGCTTTACAGAATACTTGCCAGAGACTTTGCATTGTTCGTCGGTGCAACCCTGTATTTGCAGAAAGCTGGCTCATGCAGACTCTTTTGCCAGCTGCACGGGAGCAAGTCCGGGCTCTGGGCCGACTCGGGCTACTCAGGCGCCCAGCCCTCTCATGGAGGCTGCCAGGCTGGTTCTGAAGTTGAGACAAAAAAACTCATCCGTAGAAAATAAGCTGTTAACCGTAGAGCCCAGCATGTCTTGCCTTTATATTCATGGTCTGTTACCCCTACCTACACCTCACAGCAGCGAGCCTTTCATTTTCCTAGTAGTTGCGCTGTATGTGCGCTCCGCCGGACAGTCGCCTGGCGAGCAGTACCTGTGCTTGTTGCCAATTGACAAAGCTCCTGCGCCAAACAGCTCGCTGTCATCACAGAAGCGCCAGCGCCCTCAGCACTTGCGCCTCCTCCTCTGAAACAAGGACCTGCACCCGGTGCGCCTGTTCACAGCCCTTGGCTGCTCAGCGCAGCCTTGCATTGCCCGCCTCACGCTGAAACCGATGGCTCACCATCTCAAGAGTGGCGGGGCACTGAGGGCGCAGGCGGCCCAAAACCGTGCTGTACGTACTGTGATCATCCACACGGGCCTTTGCTGTGCGCCTGACGACCTCCGAGGCAGCATAGCACGCGCCGCGCTCCATCTCACCTTGCACTCGCATATGGCATGGCGCCACACAGCCACGCCGACGTGCCTGTGCTTGAGGAGTGGCACGTAGCACGCAACCGACCCCACGCGTGTGGCGTGCCGGGCTGCAACGCGCAGCTCGACACTAATTCTCAGCTGCTGGCCCGCCTGTGTGCTGCGCACATCACATGCCCCGCGGTGCTGCGCGGCGGTGTGCCGCAGCGCTGGTGTTACAACTGCCACCGCTTTCACATGCCTGGAGCATTTTCTGCCAGCGCAAGGTGCGCGCCTTGTTCGTGTTGGGGTTGCTCAGGTTACCCAGATGCACCTACGTGTTCACAAATTCATGCGCATGTACGGCAACGTTTCTAGATAGCTATAGCAGTGTCCTGTGAAAGTAGCATGAGTCCGCTTACATGCACACGCCAGGGAGGTTTTGGAGCACTGAAGTCAGAAGATTGCACTCTCTGGGTATTGCAGTCACAATAATGGATGATCAACGATGATTAGACTCAGGAAGTGCAAGGACAGGACATCTGCAAGTGTTGCAGCGGAATGGCATCGTGACATGACTTGCAACCTTGTCTGCCCTGTTCAGAGCGCTTTGCACTGGACCCCGCGGCAGGTCCTGCATGGCCAGCTTGGAGGCACAACGCGAGCGCAACATGCGCATACGGCAGCCGCGCCTGGCCGGTGCGGCAGTGCAGACGACTGCAGATGGCCAGGTCACCCAGGACAACACTCGGGTGTTCCAGCGCGCACGCGCCAGTGGCGACACGGCCGTCATGCCGGCGCACTCTGCTGGGCAGCATGAAACAGCGCCCGGGCGGTCGCCCGCTGGACGCGTGCGCAGCACCAGCGGCGCAGCAGCGAGCCGCTCGCGCAGCCGCTCGGCGGCCGACAACGTGGCCGACACGTCTGGCTCATCATCTGGCTCGTCGTACGCCCCCAGCGCTGCGGACGGCGCTCCCCAGCCTGGCAGCGCTGCTGGCTTCGGCCCGCATGCAGGTGGGGCCCGCAATCTTGCTGTCATTAGTGCTGCCGGCCCTCCTCCGGGCCTCGTGGACGGAGCTCAGGCAATAGGGGTCTGTGCTGCCTGAGCGCGCCGGGCCTCTGCTGTGCGCATTGAAAAATACTGAGGGGCATGCAGCCAGTGGCGCGCTTTGTCTCACTTGCATGCTGGCACGCAGGTGGCATGGCGCAGCGCAGCCGCGACGCGCTACCCGTGCTCGAGCAGTGGTATGACGGACCAGTGAGCGGCCAGCGCCCATGCAACCGCCCTCGCATGTGCGGCGTGGCGGGCTGCGCGGAGCCGCTCGCGAAAGCCAACCACCTGAAGTACCACCTGTGCCCTGTGCACATCAAGTGCCCCGCGGTGCTGCGCCGCGGCGTGCCGCAGCGCTGGTGTTCATACTGCCGCAAGTTTCATGCGCTCGAGGCGTTCAGCGGCAGCCGCCAGTACGCGCCTGCCCACCTCGCGCTGGGAGCGCTGTGCCCACCCACAAACTGATTCTCCTCCACAAAGGTATACTTGTGCGCTCCACATAGCAAGGTACTCCAGTCAGCTTGAGCAGAGGCCCTGCTGCGTGCAGAGGCAAACTGTGCATGTGCGTTAGGGTTTCTAAGCTATGCATCGGGTGCTGCGGCAGGTCCTGCATGGCCAGCCGCGAGGCAGCGCGCAAGGCAGCGCGCGAGCGCCAAGCGCGGCTGGCCGCCGCATGGCCCACTGTGAACAGAAGCGCCCGTGCGCACCCAGCAGCTGCGCGCGCAAATGGAGCTGCGGCCGCGGCTGGCTCGCCCGCCCCCAGCACTTCTGACAGTCATTCCGATCCTGACGATGATGCTGGCAACGACCCGCATGCAGGTGGGGCATGCAGCCTGTTTCTGGCTGTGCTCCTGGTCTCAGAGTGCTGCTAAGCCCCGAGTCAATATGTGTTTTCTCATTGCTGCAGTGCAAGTGTAAACTTCAGTTTAAAGCAGGCTGTATTGCGGGCCTCAGGAAGTGCTGCTGCGCCTGCGCGCGCCGCCCCGGCCACGGCAGCTCCGGCCGCCAAGGCGCACCGCAAGGCCGACAAGCGGCGGGCGGCCGCGCGCGATGCGGCAGGGAGCAACGACTGTGACAGCGGAGCGCCGCTCAAGGGCAGGCCTGGCAAGCGGCACAGGGCCGAGGCGGCCGGGGCACGCGGCGGTGACGAGGCTGTCGTCTCGCGTGCGGCGCTGGGCGCGGCTGAGGCGGAGGCAGGCTTCGAAGGCGACGCAGTCAACGAGGACGGTGATGAGGGAGACGCGCGCGCGGCACTGCGCCGGCTGGGCGTGCGCAGCGCGGACCCACGCTTTGCGGCGGCGCTGGCGTATGAGCGCGCGGGCTTTGCCGAGCAGGCGCGCAGCTTGGGACTTTATGCCGTGGTCGGCTGCAGTGCAGGAGCTGCTCTCGCACGGTCCGCTGCAAGGCCGACAGAGGGTGAGCCTATTGTCCACTGCCATGCGTGTGGGCAGCATGGGGCATGCCATAGTGAGCTTGGCTGACACGGCAAGCGTGCCCCACAGCGTGCTGCGCCTTGCTGATCAAGCAAGTCTTGCCTAGGTGGACCGAGCGCGCGCCGAGGCGCGCGCTGAGGCGGAGGCAGCGGCCGAGCAGCGCATTGCCGCGGCGCTGGCGCTCGAGCGCGCGAAGGTCGACAAGCAGGTGCAGCTCAAGCTATTTGTGCGGCAGTGCGGCTGTGACGTACCGCCCTGGCTTGCTTTTGCAGAGCGTGCATGCGCCAGACAGAGATTGCGACGGCTGCACATACTACGCCGATGCGGCAGCATGTAGAAGCGGACCTGAGCCGGTGAAAAAATCAACCTCGACTACCCAACGTCTCTTATGCGCTCCTAATCGAGCAAAACTTCCAGGTGGACCAAGCGCGCGCCGAGGCGCACGCGGCGGAGGCAGCAACCGAGGAGGAACTTTCCGCAGCGCTGATGCTCGAGCGCGTGGGGCTTGTCAAGCAGGCGCGCAGCTCGCTGTGCATGTGCGGCAACAGGGATGTCCGCTGCACTGCCCTAGCCTTTCATTTTGTGCACTGTGTGTGCAGCAGACTGTGAAGCCGCTTTGCATGCCATATCTGGCAGCGAAGGGATTGGTGGGGTAGATGAGCTGCAATGTGTGGATGCGCCCCGATCTGCTCATGATGCCTTGCTCACAGAGCAGTTGTGCCCAGGTGCACCAAGCACGCACTGAGGCGCGCGCCGAGGCGGAGGCAGCAGCCGATCAGCGCATTGCCGCGGCGCTGGCGCTCGAGCGCGCGGAGCTTGTGAAGCAGGCGCGCGACCTGTCGTGCGCGTGCGGCGCTTCGCCGTGCCCTTAGACTGCTTCGCAGAGATAATTACGCAACAGACTGGAGTTGCATGGCTGCACATGTGACAGCAGAGGGGCATGGGTGGTAAACATGAGCCGCAGTAAAGGTATACAATCAGTCAGCCTGTTCAAGGAAAGGTGTGTGTGTAGAGAGTATGGTGCCAATCAAGTCAGGGAACGTCGGAATATTGGTGCACGGCTTGGTACCATACCCACCACAAGCTCAACCATCCTTGAAACAGGCTATGTCACTGTGATCATAAGAAATGCGCATGCATGAACGCAGGCGCTTGTCTGACTCATACGCGCATGCCCTGCTGACCGAGGCAGTGCGCCTAGGTGCTGCTCGCACGCACCGAGGCGCTCGACGAGGTGGAGGCGGCGGCCGAACAGCGCTTCGCCGCAGCGCTGGCGCGCGAGCGCGCGGATGTCGCCAAGCAGGCGCGCTGCCTGCAGTGCACGCGCAGCAGTTGCTGCAACGCCCGAGCCTGGTTCTGCAGAGCAAGTATGCGACAGACGATGAGCGAGCCGGCTGCACATGCTCTGCGCGTGGCAGTATGGAGCCTGCAGTTATGACCTCGGCTGGACGCAAGCTTGTCTCTCCATGACGGGCCTTGCTCTGCTTAGTACCCTCTGGCCAGGTGCACCAAGCGCGCGCCGAGGCGCGCGCCGAGGCGGAGGCGGCGGCCGAGCAGCGGCTGGCCGCGCTGGACCAGGCGCGCCGCGAGGAGAGGGAGGCCGCCGTGCGCGCGGCCCTGGCGCTGGGCGTCCGGCAGGTGAGCGCTTGACCGCTGTCTGGCATGCCTCATCATGTGCACCTTCATGACACACACAGTGCACTAGACATGCCACCAAGCAGGGGAACAGGTCACCATGGACACGGTTGCTCCATGGGGGTCTACCCTGTCACAGATGAGGACATTGCATCATGCCAGGGCGCGGCCACCGCATGTTTCTGCTTTGTGGAATGCAGTATTGCTGCCTGTGCCTGCGCCAGGGCACAGATGCCGCGTTCAAGGAGCGGGACGCGCGGCTGCGCGCTGAGCCGGAGGCTCAGGCACGCGGCGCCGCGGATGCGCGCACTGAGGCCGACTGGGCCGTGCGCAAGACGGACGCCCTGCCGGTATCGGGGGCGGCGCAGCCGGGTGCGCAGCGGGGGGCCTGGACAGCGCCCGCCGCGCCGGCGCGCTCCACTGGAGCGCCATGGGCGGCGCCCCTGTGGATGCCCGTCGAGCGCGGGCGCAGCGTCAGCAGCGCGGACGCCGCGCCCGCCACGGGTGCTGGGCGCACAGGGGCGCCGGCGTGCGGCCAGCGCGACGCGCGCGTCTGGGAGACAGGCCCTGCATACACCTCGTCCGGCGGTGGGGGCACAGCGAGCCCTGCGCCGCCGCCGATCTATGGCCGTGCGGGCGCGATGTGGGCAAGGGTGGAGGCTTGGGGCAGAGCTGACTCGGCGCGCACAGGCGGCAAGGCCGAGCGGCTGATGGCGGGGGCAGCCCCGGCTGCCTCCACGGCTGTCTAGATGCTTGTGAGGCGGGCTGAGGGGCGGCGGCCGCGACCGCGCGCCCGGCGGACCTGTGTGTAGGCTATGTGTCGGCAAGGGAGGGGCGGACGCAGCTGCCTTGCAGGTTGCTGCATTGAGCGCTGGCGGCCTACCCCTGCGCTGCTGGCGGGCCGCGCCGGGCACCCGGACAGATGTCTGTGCGGCGGGCGCGCGCGGCGCCCGCGCAGGCGCGCAGGGCGGAGCGCATGCGCAGACGTTCCGGGCGCCGCGATGCGAGGCTGCAGCAGCTTGCGCGCGCTTGCGAGCTGGAGCGGCTGCGGGTGCATGGTGGACGCCTCTGGCCTGCCATCATGCAAAAAAACATGCGGTCGTCTGTGGGAGGAGTGGGGCTTGGATCGCTTAGCCATGCAGTTACATGTGGGGTCTTGCGTTTGTGAGCTTCTTGTATCAGTCAATCAGTAAATAAATACAGCGTGTATCAACCCGCTCTTACCACCCGGCGCATTCAGCCCTCTGCGCCTGGCCGTGTGCTAGGTGCACAACAGGTGCAAGCGGCAGCTGCCAACCAGTCATTATCTGTCCATGCACAGTGCCGGGCTGCCACCATAAGCACTGCTTCAAAGGATGCTTGCCAGGAACATTGCTTTGTGTCAATGCAACCTGTGTCTGTTTGTGAAGCTGGCTCGGGCAGAGACGCACCCTGCTGTACAGTTGGCACAAGTTGGAGCTTTAGGCCACCTCAGGCTGCTCATGCGCCCAGCCTTCACAGGGTAGCTGCCAGGCAGGTAATGCGGCTGAAACAAAGAAACACATCTCCGTAGTAAGCAGTTAGCTTATAAGCTGTGCACAGCCCAGCATTCTCAGCTTTCCGCTTTCTGATCATGTTCTGTTACACCTAGGTTACATGTTTCAAGACCCGGTCCCGGACTTCGGGTGAAACGAGCAAAACTGCAATAATACGCTCAGCCGACATTCCAGGCTTGGCGAGCAGGGCCTGTGCTATCTGCTGAAGAATAGTGCTCCTGCGCAAGACATTTCGCTGTCATCACAGGAGGGCGAGCGCCCTCAGCACGTGCACCTCTTCCCTTGGAACAACAACCAGTACCCGGTGCGCCTGTTCGCAGCCCTGATCTGCTCAGCGCAGCCTTGCGTTACCCGGCTCATGCTGAAAGCAGTGGCTCTCCATTCTCAAGAGTGGGGGGGCGCAGGTGGCCCAGTCCGCGCTGTACTCACTGCCAACACCACACCGGCCTCTGCCGTGCGCCTGACGCCCTCCAAGGCAGGAGAGCACGCCGCGCGGTTCAGCTCGCCTGTGCACTGGCGCGCGTATGGCATGGCGCCGCACAGCCACGCTGACGCGCCCGTGCTGGAGGAGTGGCACGTAACAAGCAAACGACCCCACGCGTGCGGCGTGGAGGGCTGTACTGCGCACCTCATCACAAGGCGTCACCTACAGGCCCGCCTTTGCGCCGCGCACATCAAGTGCCCCGCAGTGCTGCGCGGCGGCGTGCGGCAGCGCTTCTGTAAGCGCTGCCACTGCTTCCACGCGCTCGGAGCATTCTCTGGCAGCCGCAGGTGTGCTTCCGTCTCGCGGTTGCAGAGCGCTTGTCTGGCGCTTCCGCAGGGTCGACCCGCCTTTATCACAACTTTAAACCGCGCTTGTAGCAAGGTGCTCTTGGCCTCAACAGCCTGTTGTCAGAGGCATGACTCCATATGGCAGAAGTTTTTAGGTCCTCATTAAGGCGCACCCAGTTGCGACAGGAGCTGCGCAGCGAGCCTCAAGACGCAGCGCGCGGCGAACCGCAAGCATCGAGCGCGCAGCGCCAGTGCGGCCGCGAGTCTCAAGGCGCAACCTGAGCGTCAGGCGCGCGCGGCCTGGGCAGCCGTGGCCATGCGCAGGGCCGATGCGCACCCAGCAGCCGCGCCCGCAGCTGCAGCGCATCCGAGTGAACCTGCTCAGGCCTCCCTGGACGTTTCTCAGGTCCGGCGCGGGCGCGCCGCCGGCCACGCGGACGCCGCGCTGGCCTTCTCCGAGCATGAGGCGGCGCCCGCGTCGTCGCTCGCTGAGCGCGTGCGCCGCGTCAGCGACGCAGCGGCGGCCCGCTTGCACTGCCGCACGGCGGCCGACGATGTTTCTCTGACGGCCGGTTCAGACACCTCCGGGTCCGAAGACTGCGCGTCCGAGTCTGACTACACGGCTGGCGCCGGCCTGCATGCAGGTGGCCAAGCAGGCCTGCTGCCTGCCGTGCTGCCATGTCTTGGAGTGCTGCTGGCCCCAAGGGCGTATGCACTGGAGGGCGCGGGCGGCAACCTTGCGCTGGGTCACAGCTTAACCAGCATGCCAGGGCGCTGCTGTGCGCCCTCATGCCCTCCGCTCAACCAGGGCCGTGCATGATCCCATGGGCGAGCTGGCGCGCAGGCGGCACAGCGTCGCCCGAGCTCGCTGATCTGCCCGTGCTGCATGATGGAGCATACATCGGAAGGCGCTCAGTGTTTGGCCCTCGCGTGTGCGGCGTGGAGGGCTGCGCTGCGCAGCTCGTCAAATTCAGCCACCTGGAGGCCTGCCTGTGCGCTGCGCACTACCAGTGCCGCGCGGTGCTGCGCGGCGGCGTGCCGCAGCGCTGGTGTGGCAACTGCCACGCGTATCACGCGCTCGAGGCATTCTCTGGCAGCCTGAAGTGCGCGCTCGCCTCGCGCTGGGAGCGCTCTGGTCACCCCCAGGCCTGATGCACCTATCGTTTTAGCAATTCGTGCGCCCTGTATAGCAAGGTGCTGTAGATGGGATCGTTGTCGCATGAGAAAGGCATGTGCATGCACATGCCAAGGAGGCTTGGAGCACTGAAGTGAGAGGACTGCCCTTTCTTGCTGATGTGAGAACAGTGGATGGTTGGATGCCTCTGCAATCGCAACAGAAGACGGTGCAATGGCTGCATGGAATGGCATCGTGACATGCCGTGAAACCCTGCCTGCCCTGCTGAGTGCTTTGCATGGACGCCGCGGCAGGTCTTGCATGGCCAGCCTCAGGAAAGCGGCAGCGCGCAAGGGCTACGGGCGCAAGCAGCAGGCGCCCGTGCCATTGCCCGCTGAGCGCGCGCGCATCATCAGCAGTGCAGCAGCGAGGCGCTCGCGCAGCCGCGCGGCGGCCGATGATGCGGCTGACACGTCTAGCTCAGCTCCTGGCTCGTCATATGCCCCGAGCACTGCGGGCGGCGCTCCGGAGCCTGGCGGCGCTGCTGGCTCCGACCCGCGTGCAGGTGGGGCAAGCCACTTCGCTGCATGTGGTGCTGCAGGCCCTTGGATGGTGGAGGAGGCGAACTCGGGCTGTAGTTCCTGTTGCCTGAGCGCGCCGGGCCTGTGCTGCGCGCTTTGACAAACACTGAGGGGCATGCAACCAGCGACGAATACTGTCTCACTTGCATGCTGGCACGCAGGTGGCATGACGTCGCACAGCCGCGACGCGCTGCCCGTGCTGGAGGAGTGGTATGACAGAGAAGTGAACGGTCGGCGCCCGTGCAACCGCCCTCTCATGTGCGGCGTGGCGGGCTGCGCCGAGCCGCTCGTCAAAGCTTACCACCTGGACCATCGCCTGTGCCCTGCGCACATGAGGTGCCACGCGGTGCTGCGCCGCGGCGTGCCGCAGCGCTGGTGTGGGACCTGCCACGTATTTCACGCGCTCGAGGCGTTCCGCAGCGGCCGCAGGTACGCTCCTACCTCGCGCGGGGAGCGCTGTGCACACACGCAAACTGGGTCTCCTCGGCACAGGTGTAAACATCCGCTCGGCATAGCAGGGTATTCTAGTCAGCTTGAGTACAGCGCTCTGCTGCAAGATATTCTAGTCAGCTCGAGTGCAGCGCTCTGCTGCAAGGTGCACAACTCCGTACACGCGCTCACATGGGGTTCCTGAGCGATGCGCGCCGGACCCCGCGGCAGGTCCTGCATGGCCACCCTCAAGGCAAGGAACGAGCGCCTGGCGCGTCAGCGGCGCGCGCGCCCAGCCAGTGCAAATGCAGCGGGGCCCACCAGGCACAGCCGCGCTACGCACCCAGCAGCCGTGCCCGCAGCTGGAGCTGCGCGCGCAGCAGCGCGGTCGGCTCTACCCGCTCAGGCCATCCAGGACGCCATCCGGGTGGCCCAGCGCGAGCGCACCGAAGGCGATGCGGCCGACGCGCCGGCGCACTCTGCTGAAGAGTGTGAGGCAGCGCCCCTGCCGTCAGCCACTGCGCGCGCGCGCGACGCCGCCGCCGCAGCGTCTGCAGGCGCGGCGCCGGCGCGCTCTGCTGAACAGCGTGAGTCAGCATCCATGTGGTTGCTGGCTGAGTGCGAGCGTGACGGCGACGACCTGGCACCGGGCTGCTTGCGTCACGGCATGGCAGCTGAGGATGTTATCATGTCTGGTGGTTTGCACGCCTTTGGGACTTTTGACAGCATATCCGAGCCTGACAACGCTCCTGGCAACGGCCCGCATGCAGGTGGGGCATGCGCCCTGTCCCTGGCAATGCTCATGAGTCTCAAGAGTGCTGCTCAGCCTCAACGCATTGTGACTTATCATTGTTGCAATACAAGTGTGAACTTGAATCTAAGCAAGCTGTTGTGCGGGCCTCAGGTGGCGCTGGCGGCAGTGCTGCCGAGCCTGAGCATGCCGCCCCTGCCACGGCCGCTCCAGCGGCCAAGGCGCGCCGCAAGGCCGACAAGCGGCGAGCGACCACGGGCGATGTCGCCGATGCCGATGCGTATGGCCGTGATGCGCCGTCCGAGGGCGGGCCCGGCAAGCGGCACAGGGCCGCGGCGGCCGGGGCACGCGGCGGTGACGAGGCTGGCGTCGCGCGTGCGGCGCTGGGCGCGGCTGAGGCGGAGGCACGCTTCGCTGGTGGGGCGGTGGACGAGGACGGTGATGAGGGAGACGCGCGCGCGGCACTGCGCCAGCTGGGCGTGCGCAGCGCGGACCCGCGCTTTGCGGCGGCGCTGGCACGTGAGCGCGCGGACTTTGCCATGCAGGCGCGCAGCTTATGATGTACGGTATTGGCTGCACTGCAGGTGCCTGGTCTCGCACAGTTTCTGCTGCGAGGCCGACAGAGAGTGAGCGATCATTTGATGCCACGCATGTGGGCAGCATGGGGCATGCCGTGGTGAGCTTGGCTGACACGGCAAGCGTGCCCCACAGCGTGCCGCGCCTTGCTGATCAAGCAAGCCTGCCCAGGTGGACCGAGCGCGCGCTGAGGCGCGCGCTGAGGCGGAGGCGGCGGCCGAGCAGCGCTTGGCCGCGGCGCTGGCGCTCGAGCGCGCGGAGCTCGACAAGCAGGTGCAGCCCCTTCTTTTTGTGCGGCAGTGCGGCAGTTTTGCACCGCCCTAGCTTGCTTTTGCAGAGTGTGCATGCGTCAGACAGTGCTCGAGACGGCTGCACACACCATGCGGATGTGGCAGCATGGGGCACGTAGAAGCTGAGCTCAGCCGATTGGAAATCAAGCTCGTCTACCCAGCGTATGCCATGCGCGCCTGATCCAGCAAATCTGCCAGGTGGACCAAGTGCGCGCCGAGGCGCGCGCGGCGGAGGCAGCAGCCGAGCAGCGCATGGCCGCGGCGCTGGCGCTCGAGCGCGCGCGGTTTGACAAGCAGGCGCGCAGCTGGCTGTGCATGTGCGGCAACAGGGACGCCCGCTGCACTGCCAGAGCCTGCTTTGAGTTGTTGCACAGTGTGCAACAGAGTGCAAGTGAAGCCGCTGTACATGCCATGCTTGTGGCTGCATGAGCAACGGTGATGGAGATGGGCGGCACTGTATTGAAGCGCCTGTCCTGCTCATAACGCCTGGCTTACTAAGCAATTCTGCCCAGGTGGACCAAGCATGCGCTGAGGCGCGCGGGGAGGCAGAGGCAGCGGCCGAGCAGCGCGTTGCCGTGGCGCTGGCGCTCGAGCGCGCGGAGCTTGTGAAGCAGGCGCGGGGCCTGTCGTACCATGTGCAGCGCTTGGCCGTTGACAGCCTTACCCTGCTTCTGCAGAGATGAGTACGCGAGAAACTGGAGGTCCTTGGCTGCACATGTGACAGCAGAGGGCATTGGTGGACATGAGCCGCAGTGAGTGTCTGCACTCGTACAGCCTGTCTGAAGGTAATTTGTGTCTGTGCCAAGTGTGGTGCTAAGTATGGTGCTAGGTCAGCGACTTCAAGACGGTCTGGTGCATCGCTTGGTCTGCTGATGGACCAAACCATGCACCAGAATGCCTTGTGCCTTGCCGACCTGAACATAGTCCCATACTGACACTCAAGTTTCCATGGGACAGGGGGTGTGTTTGCAAACATTATCACCGCGCCTGCGCGAGTGCAGGCGCTTGTCCTGCTCATGACGTGCATGCTCTGGCCGAGCGAGGCAGTGCGCCTAGGTGCTGCTTGCGCGCACCGAGGCGCTCGATGAGGTGGAGGCAGCAGCCGAGCAGCGCTTTGCCGCGGCGCTGGCGCACGATCGCGCGGATCTCGCCAAGCAGGCGCGCAGCCTGCTGTGCACACGTGGCAGTTGCTGCAACGCCCGAGCCTGGTTCTGCAGAGCAAGTATGCCACAGACAGTGAGCGAGCCGGCTGCACATGCTCTGCGCGTGGCAGTATGGAGCCTGCAGTTATGACCTCGGCTGGACGCAAGCTTGTCTCTCCATGACGGGCCTTGCTCTGCTTAGGACCCTCTGCCCAGGTGCACCAAGCGCGCGCCGAGGCGCGCGCCGAGGCGGAGGCGGCGGCCGAGCAGCGGCTGGCCGCGCTGGACCAGGCGCGCCGCGAGGAGAGGGAGGCCGCCGTGCGCGAGGCCCTGGCGCTGGGCGTCCGGCGGGTGCGCGCTCGCCCTCTGTCTGGCATGCCTCATCATGTGCACATTCATGACACACAGTGCATTACACATGCCACCAAGCAGCTACAGAGCGCGCCCGCCGGGACTCCTGGCATGGTTTTCTGGCTCAGTGGTGCATTGCTGCACGTTGCTGACAAGGGCACAGCCCGCCAAAACCATGGTTGATTTATGGTTCTGCCCTGTCACAGCCGAAGACAATGCATCACGCCAGAGGCGGCCACCGCATGATCTGCTTGGCTGGAGTGCAGCATTGCTGCCTGTGCCTGCGCCAGGGCACAGATGCCGCGTTCAAGGAGCGCGACACGCGGCTGCCCGCTGAGCCGGAGGCTCAGGCGCGCGGCGCCGCGGCCGTGCGCACTGAGGCCGACAGGGCCGCGCGTAAGACGGACGCCCTGAAGGTGTCGGCGGCGCAGCCGGGCGCGCAGCGGGGGGCCTGGGCAGCGCCCACCGTGCCGGCGCGCGCCACTGGACGCCACGGGGCGGCGCCCGTGTGGGTGCCCACCGAGCGCGGGCTCAGCGTCAGCGGCGCGGCGGCCGCGCCCGTCGCGGCTGCTGGGCGCACAACGGTGCTGGCACACGGCCAGCGCGGCGCGCGCGTCTGGGAGACAGGCCCTGCATACACCTCGTCTGGCGCTCCTGGACGCACATCGACCCCCGCGCCACCGCCGCGCTATGGCCGTGCGGGCGCGATGTGGCCAAGTGTATAGGCTCGGGGCGAAGCTGCAGCAGCGCGCACAGGTGGCAAGGCCGAGCGGCCGCCAGCAGGGGCAGCCCCGGCAGCAGCTGCAGCTGTCTAGACGCGTGTGAGGCCGGCTGAGTGGCGGCGGCCGCGATCGCGCGTGCGGCGGAGCGGGCTGTGTGGCGGCAAGGCAGGGGCGGACGCGGCTGCCTTGCAGCTTGCTGCGGCATGCGCGCGCGCCGCAGCGAGCCGCCGCCGCGCCAAGCCTCTTGTGTCCAGCACTGGCGGCCAGCCCTGCGCTGCTGGCGGGGCGCGCCGGCGCCCTGATCAGGTGCGAGCGCGGCGTGCGCCGGCGGCGCTCGCGCAGGCACGCTCGACGGAGCGCATGCGCGGCGGCCCGGGCGCCACCATGCGGGGCGGCAAAGCTCGCGCGCACTTGCGTGCCGGAGCGGCTGCGGGCAGCTGCATGGTGGGCCAGCTCTCGCACGTTAGTTGCATTGCTCAGCCATGCGCTCACCGGCGGGGCTGGCTGGGTTTGCATGGCGCGGCCATGCAGAGTCACCTGTGGGTCTTGCTTTAGTGCGTTTGTTGCCCCTGTCACCAACTCTTGCCAGCTGCAGGGTCTCAGGCTGGTTCTCAGCCTCTGTGGGCAAGCGCCTGGCCACCTGCTCAATGCATGCGAGCAAACAACTGCCAACCGCGTCTTTCCCGTCCTTATACAGTGCCATGCTGCCACCATGTGCATTGCTTTACAGAATACTTGCCAGAGCATTGTTTGTCGGTGCACCCCTGTATTTGCAGAAAGCTGGCTCATGCAGACTCTTTTGCCAGCTGCACGGGAGCAAGTCCGGGCTCTGGGCCGACTCGGGCTACTCAGGCGCCCAGCCCTCACATGGAGGCTGCCAGGCTGGTTATGAAGCTGAGACTAACAACCTCAGATCCGTAGTAAGCTGTTAATGTTAGCATCAACCGTAGAGCCCAGCATGTCTTGCTTTTATATTTATGGTCGGTTACCCCTACCTACACCTCACAGCAGCGAGCCTTTCATTCTCCTAGCAATTGCGCTATGCGCTGTATGTGCGCTCCGCCGGACAGTCGCCTGGCGAGCAGTACCTGTGCTTGTTGCCAATTGACAAAGCTCCTGCGCCAAACAGCTCGCTGTCATCACAGAAGCGCCAGCGCCCTCAGCACTTGCGCCTCCTCCTCTGAAACAAGGACCTGCACCCGGTGCGCCTGTTCACAGCCCTTGGCTGCTCAGCGCAGCCTTGCATTGCCCGCCTCACGCTGAAACCGATGGCTCACCATCTCAAGAGTGGCGGGGCACTGAGGGCGCAGGCGGCCCAAAACCGTGCTGTACGTACTGTGATCATCCACACGGGCCTTTGCTGTGCGCCTGACGACCTCCGAGGCAGCATAGCACGCGCCGCGCTCCATCTCACCTTGCACTCGCATATGGCATGGCGCCACACAGCCACGCTGACATGCCTGTGCTTGCAGAATGGCACGTAGCACGCAACCGACCCCACGCGTGCGGCGTGGAGGGCTGCAACGCGCAGCTCGTCACAAAGACACACCTGGAGGCCCGCCTGTGTGCTGCGCACATCACATGCCCCGCAGTGCTTCGCGGCGGCGTGCTGCAGCGCTGGTGTGGGAACTGCCACCGCTTTCACATGCCTGGAGCATTTTCTGCCAGCGGAAGGTGCGCGCCTTGTTCGTGTTGGGGTTGCTCAGGTTACCCAGATGCACCTGTTTGTTCACAAGTTCATGCGCATGCACGGCAACGTGTTCTGGATAAATATAGCAATGTCCCGTGAAAGAAGCCTGCGTTCGCTTGCATGCACACGCCAGGGAGGTTTTGGAGCACTGAAGTCAGAAGGTTGCACTTTCTGGGTATTGCAGTCATTATATTGTTGATCATTGATGACTAGCCACAGGAAATGCAAGCACAGGCCGTTTGCAAGTGTTGCAGCGGAATGACATCGTGGCATGACTTGCAACCTTGCCTGCCCTGTTCTGAGCTTTGCACTGGACCCCGCGGCAGGTCCTGCATGGCCAGCTTGAAGGCACAACGCGAGCGCGACATGCGCATACGGCAGCCGCGCCTGGCCGGTGCGGCAGCGCAGATGACTGCACATGGCCAGGTCACCCAGGACAACACTCGGGTGTTCCAGCGCGCACGCGCCAGTGGCGACGCGGCCGTCATGCCGGCGCACTCTGCTGGGCAGCATGAAACAGCGCCCGGGCGGTCGCCCGCTGGGCGCGTGCGCAGCACCAGCGGCGCAGCAGCGAGCCGCTCGCGCAGCCGCACGGCGGCCGACAACGTGGCCGACACGTCTGGCTCATCATCTGGCTCGTCGTACGCCCCCAGCGCTGCGGACGGCGCTCCCGAGCCTGGCGGCGCTGCTGGCTTCGGCCCGCATGCAGGTGGGGCCCGCAATCTTGCTGTCATTAGTGCTGCCGGCCCTCCTCCGGGCCTCGTGGACGGAGCTCAGGCAATAGGGGGGTCTGTGCTGCCTGAGCGCGCCGGGCCTCTGCTGTGCGCATTGAAAAATACTGAGGGGCATGCAGCCAGTGGCGCGCTTTGCCTCATTTGCACGCTAGCACGCAGGTGGCATGACGGCGCGCAGCCGCGACGCGCTGCCCGTGCTCGAGGAGTGGTACGACGGACCAGTGAGCGGCGAGCGCCCATGCAACCGCCCTCGCGCATGCGGCGTGGTGGGCTGCGCTGAGCCGCTCGTCAAAACAAATCACCAGAGGTTTCACCTGTGCGCTGCGCACATCAAGTGCCCCGCGGTGCTGCGCCGCGGCGTGCCGCAGCGCTGGTGTGGGACCTGCCACAAGTTTCATGCGCTCCAGGCGTTCAGCGGCAGCCGCAGGTACGCGCCTGCCTCATGCTGGGAGCGCTGTGCTCACCCACAGACTGCCTATCCTCTGCAACGTTCTAGTCGTGTGCTCCACATAGCAAGGTGTTCACTCAGATTGAACAGAGCGCTCTGCTGCGTGCAAGGTGCACAATTTCGCATGCGCGCTCACACAAGGTTCCTGCCCAATGCGCATCAAACTCCGCGGCAGGTCCTGCGTGGCCAGCCTCAAGGCAACTTGCGAGCGCGAAAAGCGCACCCGGCGGGCGCGCCCAGCCAGTACAGCCGCGGCGGGGCCCACCGGGCACAGCCACGCTGCGCACCCAGCAGCCGCGCCCGCAGCTGGAGCTGCGCGCGCGGCAGCGCAAACGACTGTACCAGCCCGGGGCACCCAGGACGCCACTCGGGTGGTCCAGCGCGGGCGCGCCGAAGGTGTTGCGGCCGCCGCGCCGGCGCACCCTGCTGAACAGCCTGAGGCAGCGCCCCAGTCGTCAGCCGATGCGCGTGCGCACGACGCTGCCGCCGCAGCAGCTGTAGGCGCCGCGCCGGCGCGCTCTGCTGACCAGCATGAGTCAGCATCCATGTGGCTGCTGGCTGAGCGCGAGCGCAATGGCGGCGACCCGGCGGCGGGCCGCTTGCGTCCCCACGCGGCGGCCGAGGATGATCTGGGCATGTCTGATGCCTCACTCACCCCCGGCACTCTCGACAGTGCACCAGAGCCCGACGATGCTGCTGATGACGACCCGCACGCAGGTGGGGCATGCTGCCCGTCCCCGGATGTGCACTGGAGTGTTGAAGAGCTGCCAAGCCCCGACTCATTGTGTCTTCTCATTGCTGCCATGCGACTGTGGACTTCAATTCAAAGCGAGCTGTTGGGCGGGCCTCAGGTTGCGCTGGCGGCCGTGCTGCCGACGCTGAGCATGCCGCCCCAGCCACGGCAGCTCCGGCCGCCAAGGCGCGCCGCAAGGCCGACAAGCGGCGGGCGGCCGCGGGCGATGCCGCATTGCGCAACGCCTATGACAGAGGAGCGGCGTCCGGGGGCGGGCCCGGCAAGCGGCACAGGGCCGTGGCGGCCGGGGCACGCGGCGGTGACGAGGCTGTCGTCGCGCGTGCGGCGCTGGGCGCGGCTGAGGCGGAGGCACGCTTCGAAGGCGAGGCAGTCAACGAGGACGGTGATGAGGGAGACGCGCGCGCGGCACTGCGCCGGCTGGGCGTGCGCAGCGCGGACCCGCGCTTTGCAGCGGCGCTGGCGCGTGAGCGCGCGGGCTTTGCCGAGCAGGCGCGCAGCTTGGGACTTTGCGCCGTGGTCGGCTGCAGTGCAGGAGCTGCTCTCGCACGGCTCGCTGCAAGGCCGACAGAGAGTGAGCTTATCATTCACGCATGTGGGCAGCGTGGGGCATGCCGTGGTAAGCTCGGCTGACACGGCAAGCGTGCACCACAGCATGCCGCCTTGCTGATCGGGCATTTCTGCCTAGGTGGACCGAGCGCGCGCCGAGGCGCGCGCTGAGGCGGAGGCGGCAGCCGAGCAGCGCTTGGCCGCGGCGCTGCGCTCGAGCGCGCAGAGCTCGACAAGCAGGTGCAGCCCATGCTATCAGTGCAGCAGTGCGGCACTGCGGCACAGCACAGGCTTGGTCTTGCAGAGCGTGCATGCGCCAGACAGTGGTTGAGGCGGCTGCACATACTACGCCGACGTGGCAGCATGTAGAAGCGGACCTCAGCCGGTGACAAATCAATCTCGACTACCCAACGTCTTTCATGCACTCCTAATTGAGCAAACTTGCCCAGGTGGACCAAGCGCGCGCCGAGGCGTGCGCGGCGGAGGCAGCAATCGAGGAGCAACTTGCCGCAGCGCTGGCGTTCGAGCGCGCGGAGCTTGTCAAGCAGGCGCGCAGCTCGCTGTGCATGTGCGGCAACAGGCATGTCCGCTGCACTGCCCTGGCCTTTCAGTTTGTGCACTGTGTGTGCAGCAGACTGCGTGGATGCGCCTGATCTGCTCATGGAGCCTTGCTCACAGAGCAGTTGTGCCCAGGTGCACCAAGCGCGCGCTGAGGCGCGCGCCGAGGCGGAGGCAGCGGCCGAGCAGCGCATTGCCGCGGCGCTGGCGCTCGAGCGCGCGGAGCTTGTCCAGCAGGCGCGCGGCCTGTTGTGCACGCGCGGCACTTGGCCGTGCCCTTAGACAGCTTTGCAGAGATCATTCCGCGACAGGCTGGAGTTGCATGGCTGCACATGTGACAGCACAGGGACCTGATGGTACACGTGGGCCGCAGTAGAGATATGCAATCACTGAGCCTGTTCTTAACAACTTGTGTGTGTGGAGAGTATGGCACCAATACAATTTAGCGAATGTCTGGGTCACAGCCTGGTCTGCTGATAAATCACGCTGTGCACCAGAATGCCTCAAATGCCGCCGACTCGGAATGGGTACCATACCCACCACAAGCTCATTCATCCGTGAAACAGGCTGGATGACTGTAAACATAAAGACTGCGCGTGCATGAATGCAGGCGCTTATCTCACTCATATACGCATGCTGTGCTGAACGAGGCAGTGTGCCTATGTGTTCCTCGCACGCACCGAGGCGCTCGATAAGGTGGAGGCAGCAGCCGAGCAGCGCTTTGCCGCGGCGCTGGCGCGCGAGCGCGCGCAGCTCGCCAAGCAGGCGCGCGGCCTGTCGTGCATGCGCGGCAGATTGCTGCAACGCCCGAGCCTGGTTCTGCAGCGATTGAATGCAACAGACCGTGAGCGAGACGGCTGCACATGCTCTGCGCGTGGCAGCATGGGGAATGCGCTGGTGGAGCTCACCTAAACGCAAGCTTGTCTCTCCATGAATGTGGCCTTGCTCTGCTTATCAAGCAGTACCCTCTGGCCAGGTGCACCAAGCGCACGCAGAGGCGCGCGCCGAGGTGGAGGCGGCAGCCAAGCAGCGGCTGGCCGCGCTGGACCAGGCGCGCCGCGAGGAGAGGGAGGCCGCCGCGCGCGCCGCCCTGGCGCTGGGCATCCGGCGGGTGGGCGCACGCCCTGCCCCCGACACAGGGGCCCGCACTGCACAGTGGGCGGGGCAGCAAGCGGTCCTGGCATAGTCTCCTGGCGCGGCCGTGTGTGCCGCAGGCTACTGACAAGGGAACAGCCCACCACAGACATGGCTGAAACAATCTCGAAGCGTGTTGCAGCTGAGGACATGTATTATGCCAGGGCATGGACATCGCATGTTTTTGCTTTGCAGGAATGCAGTAATGCTGCCTGTGCCTGCGCCAGGGCACAGATGCTGCGTTCAAGGAGCGCGACGCGCGGCTGCTCGCTGAGCCGGAGGCTCAGGCGCGCGGCGCCGCGGCTGTGCGCACTGAGGCCGACAGGGCCGCGCCCAATGCGGACGCCCTGCTGGTGTCGGCGGCGCAGCCGGGCGTGCAGCGGGGGGCCTGGGCAGCGCCCACCGCGCCGGCGCGCTCCGCTGGACGCCACGGGGCGGCGCCCGTGTGGGTGCCCACCGAGCGCGGGCTCAGCGCCAGCGGCGCGGCGGCCGCGCCCCTCGCCGGTGCTGGGCGCACAGGGGTGCCAGCATACGGCCAGCGCGGCGCGCGCGTCTGGGAGACAGGCCCTGCAGACACCTCGTCCGGCGCTCCTGGGCGCACATCGACCCCCGCGCCGCCGCCGCTCTATGGCCGTGTGGGCGCGATGCGGCCAAGGATATAGGCTCAGGGCAAACCTGCCGCAGCGAGCACAGGCGGCAAGGCCGAGCGGCTGACGGCGGGGGCAGGCTCGGCGGCAGCCGCAGCTGTCTAAGCGCGTGTGAGGCCGGCTGGGTGGCGGCGGCCGCGATCGCGCGCGCGCCGAGCAGGCTGTGTGTCGGCAAGCAGGGGCGGATGCGGCTGCCTCGCAGCTTGCTGCGGCATGCGCGCGCGCCGTGACGGGCTGCAGCAGCCGCGCCCAGCTTCCCCGCGTTGAGCGCTGGTGGCCTGCCCCTGCGCTGCAAGCGGGCCGGCAACCTGGTCTCAGTCAGCGTGGTGATGCGGGCGCCGACGGCGCTCGCGCAAGTGCGCTCTGCGGAGCGCGGGCGCGGCGGCCCGTGCGTCGCCATGCGGGGCTGCAGCAGCTTGCGTGCGCCTGTAAGCCGTAGCGGTTGCGGGCAGCTGCATGCTGGGCCAGATCTGGCCTGCGCGGCTCAGCCAAGCGTCACCCGGAGGCAGGGTTGGCATGAATCTGGCATGAATCAACCATGCGTTTACCTGTGGGTCTTGTATCAGCAAAAGTCATGTATTCGATGGCATATATCAGCGAGCTCTTGCCAGCCGGAGATTTGCAGGCAAAATCTTTCAACCCCTGTGCTCAAGCGCCTTGAACACAGGGGTTGTCCAAGCGCTGGCCACCTGCTCGATGCATGTAGACGTGCGAGCGCCACAAGTCGACCGCATATAATACGTTCTTACACTGTTTCAGGCATGCTTGCCAGGACTGAGGCGCTGCAAAGGGTGAGAGTGCGGCGGGGCGACCACGGGAAGATGCCCGGCGCGCCGGAGGCGATGCGCGCCCGGCAGCTCCAGAACGAGCTGCCTTGTCAACGCACGCTCACTGGGCGGCATGCTCGCCCCCGACGCCCACAGCGGCCGGGCCGCCGCTGCCGCATCGCGTGCCAGGGACCTCCCCTGCGCCGCTCCGCCCCGCGCGCACGCCGCCCTCCCGCATGTGCGCCAGGCTGCTGCGGCCGGCTTCAGGCGGGCCCATGCCTGTTTTGCCGCCCAACAGCTACGCGTGCTGCCCTACCCTATTCCCTATGCAGACGGACCAGGCTGTCCACGTCCTCCGACGACAAGATTGACAGGCTTGACGGGGCGGGCGCGGGCGCGCCCCGGGCGCCTGCCGCGCCGCTGGCTTTTAGCGCGCCGGGCCGTCGCCGCGCCGCGCCGCACTCATGCCCGCTGGACATACACCCCACTCCATCCTCTGTCTCCGCGTCGCTGTGCCTCAGCTGCGCGCGCTGCGCCGGGCCACCCTCCGCTGCGCCGCTCAGCGCGCCTGCAGGCTTCGCGTCCGGCACGTCTGCGCTTGCATCGAACGGCGAGCGCGGCGCGCCCGCCAGGCGCCCGGCCGAGGTGCGCGCAGGCCGCAGCATGTCCGCGCTCCAGTCCGCGCTTGTCGGCAGGCAGGCGGCAGCGGCGTCGGCGGAGGCGCTGCGCCTGTGCTGGGGCGGGCCACCGTTCGGCCACCCCGCGCCATTCCGCCGCTCCCGCGCCTCGCGCGGGCTAGCAGGCGCCGGCGTGTTGCCGCATGGGGGCCCGCGGTGCAGCCGATCACTCTGTATACCCCCCGCGCCCGCCGACGCAAACGGGCTCGCGGGTGACTGCACGGTTGGGCAACTGGTCGCCGAACCTGCAGCCTCAAACGGGCCTGCGCCGGCATCCGGCCCTTCCCCCGAGCCGCCCGCGTGCGTGGGCTGGGGCGGGGCGGCAGCGTGCGCCAGCGCGGCATCAGCTGCGGCCGGGCTCACGGTCGCGCGCGTATCGGCTGCGAGCGCGCGCTTTAGCGGCTCCCCCGGGGCCCCACGCTCGCGTTCAGCAGAGAGGGCGCTTGCAAGCGGCCGTGCAGCACCGGCCTGCGGCAGCGGCGGCGGCGGCGCCTCCATGGCGTCGTCCCGCGAGAAGGACGCGCCGCGGCGCGGCCGCCACACCGCGCCGCGCGCCGGCTCGCGGCTGCCCGGCTGCGCGTCCGCGTCCGAGAGCGGCGTCGCCGTGGAGACAGGCGTCGGCGGCGCCGCGATCGCGGCGGCGGGCTGCTCCGGCTCAGCGGCCAGGCGCAGGCCGCTGCCCAGGCGCCCGCTGCCCGCGCGGCCGCCGCCTGCGCGGCCGCTGCCTGGCGAGCTGAACCCTGACCCTGAGCGCACGGGGTCGCCTGACGGGCGCACCGCCGTGAAGCCAGTGTTGCGCCGCGCCGGCCTCGGCGCGGCCGCGGGCACGGCGTCCGCGCTGGCAAAGGGCGACGGCGGCGGCTTCGGCGGCGCCAGGCGGCCGCTGGAGTGCAGGCTGACGCTCTGCGATGCGCCCCCGTCCGCCGACATGGACGCGCGCAAGGCCGCGGACCTGCCGGCCCGCCCCATATTCACGCAAGGGCCTGGCAGCAGTGCAGCGCGGGTCCGCGTGCAACAAGGTCGCAACATGGTTTGGGCATGCAGGGTAAGGTCGAGATTTGAGCTCGTGCCCCGCAGCTTTTCAGGCCAGCAGCGCAGCAGCATGCTCTGCGCCGGGTCGCGCGCCGGCGGTCAGGCAGGCGCAGGTGCGGCGCCGCCCGGGCCGGCGAGCCGCAGCGCGCGTCGTCGCCATCCCAGTCGGCTGGGTCCGCGCTCGCACCCGACACCGAGCGGCCAAGCCCGGCGCCCGAGGCGGCGCGCGGCCGCGGTGCGGCCGCCGAGCCGGCCAGGCTGGGCGCCGCGCCGGCCTGGCTGCCGTCCTCCTGCTCCTCCAGGCCCTCGGAGATGGCCGAGAAGCCCGACGGGTGGCCGCCCAGCAGCGCGCCGGGGCGCGCTGGCGATGGCGCGGAGGATCGCGGCGGCAGCGCATGGAAGGCTGCCTGCGCATAGGACAAGCCGGCCGGCGGCGGCGCGAGCTCTGGCGCGGCAGCCCCGGCCTCGCCCGCGGCTCGCGCGGGGTGAGGCGCCGGGCCGCCGGACGCTCCCGCTTCCGGGAGTCCGCCGCGCCCGCGCCCGCGCCCGCGCCCGCCCGCGCTCAGGCCCTGGGACAGCGTTGCCGTCAGGCCGGTCAGGCCGCGCCCCAGCGCGCGCAGCACGGCGCCGGAGCCGCCGGCCGGCTGCAGGCGCGGCGCGGCGGATGCGCGCCGCGCCGGCGGCGCGCGCTCGCCGCCGCCGCCGCCGCCGCCGCCGCCGCCGCCGCCGCCGCCGTACGGGTCGCCGGCGCCCATCGGCTGCGCGCTCCGGAGCGAGTGCAGCGAGCGGAAGCGCGCCTGCAGCGCGCCGCCCGCGCCCGACGCGCGGCCGGCCAGGCCGGGCGTTGCGCCGGGCTCCGCGGCTGCGCCGCCGCCGGCGGCCTCGCCCGCCGCCTGCATGCACATGCGGCCCAGCGCGCCCAGCAGCTGCGCGCGCACCGCGCCGCGTTGCGCCCCGAGGCCAAGGCAGCGGCCTGCGTGCATGCGCCGCCCCGCGAGCGCGGCCCGGCGCTGGACGGCGGCGCCCGCGGGGCCGGGCGGCGGGCGCCACCTGCTGCAGCTCGGCGTGGCCCATGTCGGCGTGGACGGGCGGCAGGTCCACTGCGCCCGCGTCGCTGTCTGCCTCCCAGTCGGCCTCGTCGCCCGCCGCGCCCACGCCCGCCGGCCGCGGCGGCTCCGCCATCTCGTGGAACCTGGGCGGCGCCGGGCCGCGCCTCGGATTGCTCGGCGCCCAGACGGGTGATACAAGAGGGCGCTGCGGAACAGGGCTTGCCCGCCGCCCTGCCGCTGCGGGCACCGGCGTCGGGCGGGGCGGGGCGGCCGGCGCGCGGGGCCGGCCGGCGCGCAGCGGCTACATTGCAGCTACCCTGCCCTGCCCTACCTGAACCCTATGCGATGAACGCTGGTGGGCAGGGCCGGCTGGCGCGCGCCTGCGGAAGTCGATGGACAGCCGCGTGGCGGCGCAGCCGGCTGGTGCGCGCCGCTTCACAAGCACCTCCTCGAAGCAGCGGCCCCAGAGAACGTCAGCCGCGCGGTACACCATGCGCGCGTACAGCGTCTGCAGCGTCTGCGCGCGCGGCGGCGCGTGCAGCTCAGCACGCAGCTATCATGCGTCTTGGCTGGGCATTCTCAGGGGCTCCTTCTGATGTGGGCGGGTTGTACTGCAACCCAAGGGACTGCCTCCGATGCGCGCTCGCCAGCACGCTGCAGCCCAGACGCAGCAGGGCGCCCTGTCGCCAGGCCCGGGCCTCAGCAGAGCCACCGGCGCTCACGGTGGGGCCGCGCCTGGTCGTCGGTGGCGACCACGGTCAGCGCCAGCAGGCCCCGCTCGCGCGCCAGGTCCGCGCGCGACTTGCCCCACAGCGGCGACGCGCGCGTCACGGCGTGGCAGATGTAGAACACGGGCTTGAGCGCGGCCGAGTCGGCGACCTCCAGGCGCTCCTCCTGCGCGCGTGTGTCAGGGTTAGGGTATTAATGTATCCCTGGGACCTATCCCTTGCTGCCGCGGCGCGCCGGCCCGGCGGCGTGCTGCGCGCACGTGCTGGCTGGCAGCCCTGGCGACGCGCGCCCGCCTGCGCCGTGCGTGGCGCTCCCGCGCGCGCCGGCGCACAGCTCCACCTGTGGCATGCTGCGGACAGGCCGGAGCGGGCTGCGGCGCAGGCCCGCCTCAGCAATGGCGCAGGCCCGCCTCGCCGAGCCTCGCGGGAGGAACAGGGGCGGCGGGGCGGGTGCGGGCGCGCGCCGCCCACAGGCGCTCGCCCTCGCCGGTCGCCGTGGGGAACAGGTAGGCGAGGCGGATCTCCGGGTTGTACAGGAAGTTGCCGCGCGCATTGCCGATGCGGCACGTCAGCACCCAGCGGCCGTCGCGCCGCGACATCACCATCACCTGCGCGCGGCGGCGCGCTCGGCACCCCGCGCGTGGGCCGCCGCCGCTGCCGAAGGCGCGCACGCGGCCTTGCAAGCGCAGCGACCGCGAAGGCGGCCGCGCGAGGGGCGGCCGCGCCGGGGGTGGCCGCACGGCTGTGCGTCCCAGGGCGCGCGCCTTGCTGAACACGAGCTTGGCGGAGGGGACCGAGGCCTTGGTCACGACCACGCCGAGCAGCAGCGCGCTCAGCAGCAGGCCCACAAACTGCTCCGCCGTCGACAGCATGTAGCCACTGCGCGTCTGCGGCGTCTGCGGCGCGCGCACCCATGTCAAAGTTACCGCGGCCGCGGTGAGCGCCACCAAATAAACGGCGATGCAGCCGGACTGCTCGCTTAGTCCCCACCTCCCCTGCCTGCACAGTCTGATGTTGGCTCCAATAGGAAAAGGAACAGCCACCCCACTGAGAGCTGGGCGGTAACCATGGCGTGGCGCACCCAGCTGCCGTAGCCGGTCGTGACCAGGTTGATGACGGAGTACCAGAGGCACACCTGCGCGGCAGCACAGGCGCCATGCAGGCTCCCGCGCATGCTGCGCCGGAGAGCCGCGGGCGGCGTGGCGTGGGGGCCCAGGCGCGCTGGCAGCCCGGCAGGCGCGTTGGCCGCCCGATGCAACGCATGGACGCACGCAAGGGACAGCTGCTTTTTCACAGTGGGGGAGCTGGGCAGCTGCAGACCGGCCGCGACCCGTCACCAGCTGCGGGCAGTGGCCGGGGTGCACGGCGAAGGCCGTCAGCGGCGCGCGCGCCTCGGCGAGGGACATGCCAGCCGGCTTGTCGCCCGCCAGCATGTCAGGGGACGCCCAGTGCAGCGCCCAGAAGGCCGCCGCGAACGCGGCCGACGCGGCTACATACACCGACACCACAAAGCACAGCAGCTGCCACCTGCGGGCGCGCCGGCGCTCCGGCTTAGGCTCGCGTGCGTGCGCTCTGGGTGCTGCGTGGGGCGGCGGCCAGGGCGGCCGCTGCTGATGCGTGCAGGCTGGGAACGCACAGGGGCCTGTGTGTGCAGTCGCACGCGCGTGGCGGCGGAGAGCCAGAGGGCCGGCGAGCGGGACAGCGGGGCCGGGCACACGTGCGCAGGGAGAGGAGGCGTGAGGGAGGGGGCCCGCGCCAGGTCATGTCCACGCACATGAAGGAGAAGTCGTCGGCCAGCGTGCGGCGCACGCCGTCCGCCTGCCAGCGCTGCGGCACATACTCCTGCGCCGGCGAGCAGCGCCCCCCGCTCGCCACGCTCCCTCACAGGGCCTCCAGGCCGCACTAGGCTCGCGTCCCTGCTCGACCTCGAGCCCCGCTGCCGCGCCGCGCATTGGCCAGCGCGGTGCAGGGAGCAAACTTTTGGACCTCTGCGGCTGCTGGGCCGGCACCTCGGTGGTGGTGGACGCAAGGCGCTTGAGGCAGAAGCGGCCCTGCTCAGGCGCGCGCTGCTCCAGCCACTCCAGGGAGCTGAGACTCTGCAGCACGTGCCGGGGTCCGCCCGCGCCGCCACGCGCCCCGGCGTGAGGCGGTTCGGACATGCGGGGCACAGCTGCAGCCTGTGGGGCCTGCCCCCCGGCGGATTAAGCTACGTCACGCGCCCCGCAGCGCTCAGGCACACGCGGGTTGCCGCTGAGCACCGCGCTTTGCTCACGCCCTCAGCATTGCACCGTGCTTGACAACATACAGTCAAGGCGCTGTCAAGTGCCACCCAGGCCCTTGGCGGGTTCTGACTCACAGGCCGAGAGAGGTCGCGTGTGACCACCGCCAAGGAAGCACTGCTGGGCCAACACACCAGGCGGAACGGTCACATGGCGGCAAAGTGGGCCCAGCACGAGGTGCGGTTGTCGGACGCAGCAGGCCGCTTGTTTTTGCACTGCGCCGCTGCTGACAGCGGCCGCTGCGCAGGTGAAGCTCGGCGCCAAGCGGCGCGGCTGCCACCTGGTGACCAACGAGGTGCGCGCAGGCTGGCCGCTTCACACGTGAGACACATATGCGCAGGCAGGGCCGGCCTGCCGCTGTCACGGGTTGCACACGCGACGCAGGTGCTCAAGGCGGTCGGCGGCTCGCTGTCAGACTTTCGCGTCGGCCTGTGCAACGTCTTCTGTGCGCCCCGCGCCGCTCCGGCCCGGCACTGCCTCTGTGTGGTGGCTGCCTGACCTCGCCGCTCACCCTGGCGTGCGCGGCGCAGTGCAGCACACGTCCGCGTCGCTGTGCGGTCCCGCGCGGCTGCCTGGCCTGCAGCTGCAGTGGATGCGCGCGAGGCGTCCCTGAGCTTGCACCGCTGGGCCTGCCTGGCACAGGACGATCAACGAGAACTGCGACCCAGACGTACGGACCGACATGGAGACCTGGCTCAACCGCTCGGTGCCGGAGGGGAGGCAGGCGCCCTGGGTGCACACCGCGGAGGGCCCCGACGACATGCCAGGTGCGCTCTGCGGTCGCTGTGCGCTGCTGCAGCGCGCCCCAGGCGACGACTCAGCACGCCGCGCGCCGCACGCAGCGCACGTCAAGGCGTCCACTTTTGGCTGCTCGCTGAGCATCCCCATCACAGACGGCAAGCTCAACCTCGGCACCTGGCAGGCGCGGGGGCGTGATGCGGCTTGTGCAAGCAGTCGCACGCCGCCGTAGCGCGCTCTGCGCACGGCAAGCAGCCCGCTGCGGCGCGCAGGGCATCTGGCTGTGCGAACACCGGGACAGCGGCGGGGGCAGGCGGCTGGTGGTGACGCTGCAGGGGACTGGGAAGTAGCGATGCTGGGCGTTTACAGGACACTGCGTCTGTCAATGTTTACCATGCGCGAGAGCTCAAGCGCAACCCCTAGCTATCAGGCCCTGTACACACCCCTGTAACAAGGCGCCGTATCTAAACACTGATAGAGCCGCAGCTGGTCACCCTCCGCCTAGCGATGGACGTGCTCAGGGGGCGCCCTTGGCTGTTGGGTGCCTGACCAACCGCGCCTGCACGCACGGCATGCTTGTATCAGCCAGGCCAGACAATTGCCCTGAAGCGCAGTGGAACGCGTGTAAGAGCGCAGGCGCGGGGGGGCCAAGGCTGCACGACGCGTACCTGCTTGGCAAAGTTGTCCTTCAAATCCAGGCGCGCGAGCGTAACGGCGTACATGTCAAAGTCGTGCCGCCGCATGTACTGCAGCAGCGCCCTTCGCCGGGTGAGCATAGCCTCCAGTCCCCTGCGCATGCGAGTGCACCGTCAAGGATGGGCATGCTCCCCCTCGCGGCCCGACCCGGGTGACCCACTACGCGCCTGCCAACCCTGCTCAATTGCTGAGGAGCCTGCCACCCCGTCGATGCCATGGCTCCATGTTGCAGCTGCTCGGCCGCGCTTTCAAAAAGGCACGACATTGTCACTGGTGTAGTCTTGGCAATGTGACATTTTGCATGCGCCTTACGCTGTAGCACCCGGTCTTGAGCTGTCATTCCTGCTGCCTACTGGTACAGGGCGTGTGCCAATCCAGGCAAGGACAGCACAGCTTAAGGAGCGACAGGCTACAAGACAAGCCCCCCCCCTAAATGACACCTGTCATGGGTTCAGCACCGAGACTGCCACCCGCCAGTACAGGGCAAACCCCAGGCGCGGAGGCGCCAGCCAGCAGCGGGGGCTGTGCGCGCACCTCCGCGCGCTGAAGTCTTTGCGGTTGCTGCGCATGTGCTCCGCCAGCGCCAGGATCTTCTGCGTCACCCGCACAACTGCGCGCAGCGCAGCGGTATGGCTGTGACGAGCGAACAGAAGTGCAACAAGCCCTGAAGCTGATTGAGCAGGCACCTCCGAGGTCTCACGTCCCTAAGCGCAAAGTTCTATGTGCGACACGGAGCCGCAACCAGGCCCCGCCCTCGGTCGCGCCTGCCAGCTGGGCCTGCCTGTCTGAAGCAGAAACCAAGCAAACACTTGGAGGACTGCCAGACGTACGAGGAGCCCCTCTGCCCACAAGCACATAGTGTGACATGTGCTGGAGCGCGGACGAGAAGAGCTGTGGGTGGCTCTGCGCACCCTGGACCTCTGAGCTGCCTGTGTCGCCCTCGAAGCGCTCAAAGGGGGCCGCCGCGTTGCGCATCTCCACGCGCAGCCGGTCCTTGCCGGACAGGAGCTCCTCGCCCAGGAACTGGCGCGCGCGCACACCGCTCAGACGGGCGCAAGCACGCACAGGCGCACCGCCGCAGTCGCGGCAGCGCCGCGGGCGCGGATGAGCGCGCAAATGTGTGACGGGCCGCAGCGCACCTTCTCGACCAAGTCAGGCTTGGGCGCGCCGACGGGCGCTGCGACCACCGGCGCAGCAGACTCAGCAGAGTGCGAACGGCGCCGCCCGCCACGGCAGGCTGCTCCGTGTGCCTGGCAGCCAGGCCTGCTCTACGCAGCGCAGAGAGCTCGGCCACACGCACCGTCCTCGTAGCGGACCGTGTGGTCCGGCCCGCGCCGGAAGCGGCCCAGCGCCGCCGACGCCGTGAACTCGCGCACGTGCCCGGCCGGGCCGGCCGCCAGGCCGCTGGCGAGGCGCGCTCGCAGCGCCAGCGCGGCCTCCCGCGCCGCGGCCATCGCCCCTTGCGAGACTAGCAAGGGATGGGCGGTACTGCCACGCAAGAGCGCGTTCCTTGCTCGAGCGCTTGCAGCTGGCAGGCTGCTCCCCGCAAGCCTGAAACACGGCCCTGCGGTGGGCTGGAGCAGGACGGCCTGTTCGGACGCGGAGAGTCACCTGCTTGAAAGGCCACAGCCTGGATCCAGCCACCAGTCAGTCATCCAGTTGAAAGTAGAACCTAGGGCACATGCTTCATCATGCGGAGGGCCGTGTCAGCAGACTGCATTGAGAGGTGTGTCCATAGTCCAAAGCGTTGTGCCCACTTGAGCCCTGCTGGGAACAAGCACCATGGCCCAGACCAACGCCTCTGAGCTCTCCATGCTGCTCACTATTCTGGCTCTGAGTGCTACCAGCAAACTTTTCCTGGTGGGCCTGCCCATGGTGGTGGCGTTTGACATGCTGGAAGAGATCTTCAACGTCTGAGCCCGCTAGGTGGGCACTGCCGGCTCACGTTACCGCCTGGTCGCCCTGTGACCCACGCGAGCTAGCCGGGACCAGGCCTCTGCTTTATGGCTCAAGCGCGTGGGCGCGGTTGTGCGATCGTTCACAGCAGTCTCCGGCACGCAGGCTGGCTTGGCGAGACGCGATGGCCGAGCCGGGCAGCGGTTCCGTTTGGAACTTCAAGTCCCAAGACGCTCCAACGTGTTCCTGGCGGTCGGCCACCGCCTCCGCTTCTACACAGCTCCCGCTGCAGGTGCGCCTCGCGCCGGGCCGGCGCCGCGCCCGCTGCGCGGCGGCTTGTCTGGAAGGATCTTGGACTATATAGGGCGGTGCGGACCGATGCGCCTGAGCCGCAGAGCGCTGGCGAGGCCCTGCTGGGTTGTAGCGGGGCGCTGTGGCTGGCCTCACGTGGTGGGGGACGCAAGCCTGGTGTAAGGTTGCGCCTAGGCACGTTTGGAGATATTACCGCCAAGCGGGCGGCGCGTTTGGCCATCTCTGACTCTTGCGCTTGCGCGTGCGTCCAGGCGTGTCCCGTACCAGCAAGGCCGAGGCTGCCACGGCGGCGCGTGCAATCCGCACTGCGCAACGCGCTGAGTCGCAGCTGCTATCCAGCATCGCCGACCCTAGCCGTCGCGTGACTTCCGCCGCACGCCTATCGCTGTCCCGCAGTCGAAGGCTCCTCTTAGTATAAAAACGAGTACCCCGCCGCGTGTGGGTGTGCGCGCGGCGCCGGGCCTCTCATGTGAGCCCCGCCGGCCCCGGCCCCGGCCGCTGCCCGCACGCGCCCCGCACGGGGCGCCCGCCGCAGACGGACGCGCCCACGCGCAGGCCATCCTCCGACTGTCACTGGGCCGCAGCCAGCACCCGCCGATGGCAGGGGGCGATTTTGGCGGCCTGTTCCCACGGAGCGGGCGAGCGTGCCTGCTCACCGTGCCAGCAGGGGCGCTCGCGCGTTGGATGTGCGGCGTTGCACAGTCCTGTTGTACATGTGTTATGGCGTTGTTTTAGTTATCAGTATTTGCCGTGCTTTTGGTAGGTCAGTAGCCCTGTCTGGGGCAGCTATGTGTCACGGTATTGATGCGCGGCCTGGGGCGCGCGTGCGCTGAAGGGCGCATTTTGGCAACACTGCGGTTTGTGCGCGTTAGGTAGCATACCTATTTTATTTTGGTTCAGCACTGTTTTCGTGCAGCAGCGCATGCCCGTTGAGGCAGCTGCCTCTTGCAACGCCGCGCTGTGATTGCACACCATTTTATGAAAGTCTGCGTTGACACCGCGACTCGTGCAAGCAGCCTCTGACCATTTGTCACAGCACCTGGGCCAATGCGCTCCACAGCATATCAGTGGAGCGCCCATTGGAGCGCCTTGGCCCAGCGCACACATGCGCACCAACCACCTCTGCCCAGCTGCTGCCTCCCTTGTTCGCGCGAGCCGGCAGCACAGCGTGTGTTGGGCATCAGTTCTAGCTCAAAGCGCTGGCCCCTCACTGTTCTAGCAGTATGCCTCTAGCTACCTACAGCTTTGTCGTGGGAAACGCCCACAAGAATGAGAACTCCGCGAGCAGGCGGGTCGCGTCCAATACCTTGTGGCAGGCGCCGACTCCAAGGCCTGCATGCTAGCCATGCGCTGGCCGCGCGCTAGGGCGCGTGGCAGCAAGAAGAGTGCGAGCCGCATGCGTCGCCAGCCGCTGAGGGCAGGCACAGCATGGCCGCATCGCGCGCAACAACAAACTGGGGGCCGGACAAGACAGGCGCAGCGCGAGGCAACAAAGTGCCGCCCTGCTACTAGTGCGGAACCACAGCACAGATGACAGAGACGGCGCACGCCGCGCGCGACTATGCGCGCGCAGCACACCAGGCGCTGGTGGCGCCCATGCTCGGGCCGCCACTGGGTACAATTCTATAGGGCGCGGGGGCCTGCGGCGCGGCCCGCTGCAGCAGCGCGCGCATGCATGCGGGGGCGCCTCAGAAGCGGCGCGCGCTGCGGGGCCTGGCCAAGCAGGCGCCGGGCCGTAACCGCCGCACTCCCCGCTGCCCCTTTCTGTACAGAACAAGTATGTACCAGGAAACCTGTACTGGGGGTCGCGTGCACATGTATACATATGTACAGCCTGCGCGACAGCGCGCGCATGCATATGAAGCACGTGTGCGCCCGCCCGGAGCAGCCAAATCTGGCGTCGCAAGGCACGCCCGCCGCAGGGGCCACCCAGGCTGTCAAGGAGGTCCAATCAGCGCGGGCTGCGGTGCAGCAGGGTGAGGCAGTCGCCCGCGCTCGGCGCAGGCGGCAGTCACCAATGCGCTGCGCAGCCTGCAGCCGCACGGCGCGCGCATCACATGCATGCTGTGACGGGTACGGGCAGCAGCGCCACGATCGCCGCGCTCGGCGTCACGGGCGGGGCAGCGGTTTCGCGCGCGGGCGCGGGCGCCCATACAAAGTGCGCGCCATGTGCCAGCGCGCCAACCAGCCGCACGCGCTCGCCGTCCGGGTCCGCAGCGCAGCCAACCGGCGCGCTCTGGCGCGCAGCGGCGCCGGCCGGCGTCGCTGCCTCGGCCGCCGCGCGCTCGTCGTCGGGGGAGCGCTGCGCCGGGCGCTCGGCCGCGGGCGCGCCGGGCGGCGCCGGCGGCGCCGCGGCGCCGCCCGGCGCCTGCGCGGGCGCCTCCGGGATGCTCCACAGCGCGCTGGAGCACGCGGCCAGCCGCGGCGGGGAGCAGCGGGCGCCACGAGCCGGCTGGAGGCAGGGCGGCGGCGGCGGCTTGACAGGGAGGCCGTCCAGGGAGGGCGCGCGCAGCGGGGGGTGCTTGCCCTCCAGCAGCCCCTTCTCCTCGTCCTCGCCTGCGTGCGCACTCTGCGTCGGCAAGAGCGAGGGCCGCCTTTGCTGGAGAGGCGCTGCGTCTGAGGGGCGGCGAGAGGCCAGGCAGCCGGGCAAGCAGGGCCAGCTGCGCTGTGGCATCGGGCGCACCGCCTGCCAGCAGTACAACACCTGCAGCCTCCTGCGCTTGCTGGGTTGTAAACGACGGGGTGAGTCAGAGCTGGCCTGGCACATGGTGGAGCCCTGGCGCTGCAGCTTGAAGCAGCGGCAGGCAGCGGCGAGCATGCCGCACGACAGGGTGCCGCGCCGGGCGCGCACCGAGCAGCAGCGGGTTGGTGAGGGAGGCGTCGCAGACCGCGCGCGCGGCCTCGACCTCGCCCGGCGAGATGGACAGTGCCAACGCGAGCGCGCCCAGCAGCATCGCCGCGCACAGCAGGAAGGGCGCCCCTGCGCCACTCGCGCCGCGGGCTCAGCCGCCTGGCGGTGCCAGAGTTGCTTTTGTTGCTTTCGTGGTCGGCGGTGACATAATTAAAAAAATGCGGCACATGCGAGCCAGCGCAGGGCAGCGGCTGGTACGCACGGCCGCTGGCCGTCCCCAGCGCGCCGCGCCGGGGCGCGCGGCGGTATACCTACCCTATACCCGGGCGGCGCGCGCGCCTGGGAAGTAGGGCAGCGGCGAGTCGGAGCGCGTGCAGGCGGAGAACAGCGCCGCGAAGATAAGCGGCCCGATGCCCTGCGCGAGCGCCTTGGCGCCGTACAGCGCGCCCTGGATCGTGCCCTGCGCGCCGGGCGCGGAGGCCGTCGCGCGTGGCCTCTCCGCAGCGAGCGCGCTCACCGCTCGTCATGTGCTTGCGGTGTGCAGACGCGCCGTGCCGCGCCCCTACCCTTACCGTCTATGAGTCTTCAGCACGAGCTGGCACGTCGCGCTGGGCGCCTCTACATCGGGGGACGGCGGGAACCCTGGGCGCCTTTACACCGGGGGACGCCGGGAGGCCCGACAGCCTATGGCCGCGGCGGCAGCGCCGACGCGCCGGCTCGGTCCCGAGGCGCGGCTGGGCTGTGCGGCAGCGGGCTCGGCGGCACACCCCAATCAGCAGGGACTGTAGCATAGGGTAGGACGAGGGTGCCATGTCCTGGCTGGCGCGCCTGCTCGGTCTCCGGCACGAGGCCGGACTGGATGGCGCTGATGGCCGGGAAGGCCACGTTGCCGAGCGCGCCCGCCGCCATGATCGCGAGCGACGCCGGGATGGACGGCACCCACGCCAGCGCGACCATCTGCGCCGTCGTCGCCGCCAGACCTGCCGCCGGGCGGCCCTGCTCAGCCACAAGCCAGGCGTACAGCATCGCGAGCAGGCAAGACACAGGCTCCGCTGTCGGTGTGTGCGAGCGGATGTGCAAGACCGCTCCAGGGCCTGCAGTGTCTGGTCAGCGACGCCGGCCGCTTGCTGTGCCGGTCGGGCCATGGCTGTCCAGCCGCGGCCTGCCGCTCGGGTGCACGTGGCGCTGCCGGGCGCTCGAGGCCGCATGCATGCGTCCGGCAGCACCGCATGCGCTCGGCTATACATGCATGCGCCGTGCGACTAAAGGACTCTGTGCGCGCCACGGGCCGCACCAAGCCACAGCAGGCGGACTTTGCCGAGCCAGGCGAGCAGGCTGCGCAGCAGCAGCGTGTTGATCACCAGCCCCGCGGCGCCCACGACCACACACAGCTTCACCTGCGCGCCCGCCGCCCAGGCCTCCGCGCCCATGCCCGCATGCAGTGCGTGCGCCCGGCCTCCTCTGCCGGGGTGCCATGCTGAAATTGAGGTAGTGCTGGCCGCTCCGTTCGGGTGCACACCCATGCTGAGTCACAGACGGCGGCCCGGACAGGACGGGCGGCAGGCAGAGGCGCTGTGCAAGAAAGCGCGCGCGCGCGCCTGGTCCGAAGTCTCGTAACCCAGCTTCAGCTGCAGGTACTGGGTAAGCATCGTGATGATGCCCTCCGATGCCATGCCTGCGCATGCACGCTCACGGTGAGCCCCCGCATCAGCCCGGGCCCAAATCAGGCAAGTCCTTTCACAGTCACAGACAGAGGCGTGGGTGCTGAGCCCGCGCGCGCTGCCCTCTGCCTTGCGCACACGCGGCACGCAGCGCCCCCGGCCAGTCACCGGCACACCGGAGCCGTGTTCCCACTGCATGGACGTGCGCCGGCAGCGCACGCGCAGGCGCCGCGCGCGTGCCCCGGTCAGAGCAGCGCGCGCGCGCCGGCGCAGCGGGCAGGCGCTGGCAGGCTGAGGCGCGGCAGGGGGCGCGCACCGACGGTCATGACGCAGATGGTCAGCTTGGTGAACAGGCGGCTGCGCGCGAGCATGCGCAGGCCGGACGCCAGGCTGCTGCCCTTGCCGGCGCGCGCGGCGCGCGCCTGCTGCTGCCGCGCCTGCGCCCCAGGCAGCGCCGGTGAGCGCCGCGCGCATCACAGGGCCCCGACAGGGCCATCATCGGGCGCCGCGCGCCGGGCATCGGCCGCGCCGCGGCACAGGCGGCGCACACGGCGCGCCTCACCAGGACAGGGGTGTCTGCCGGCCCCGGGCAGCTGGCGCGAGCCGGCTCGCCGCAGGCCGGCCTGCCGGTGGCGGCCGGCCAGGGCGGCTGGCTTCGGTGCTGCATGCCAGCACGCATGGAACCTGTCAGGGCCCGGCTGGCGACCGCGGGCGCGTCGGCCAAACATGCAGCGCGCCTGCACGCCCGCTGTGCGCCCGCACCAGCCGACCACGACAAGGGGGCGCGGCACGCGTCTGCGCGGCGCCCTATACCCTATACCCTGTACCCGGGCGCGCACCAGCAGCTGCGCCGGGCGGCTGAGCGACTCGGGCAGCAGCACGAGCGTGTACAGGAGGCAGAAGCCGACGCCGCCACACGCCACCCATGCAGCCATCTCCTGTTGCAGTGATGCGCCACTCAGGCCAGGGTGCCCGCCCGCCATCCTCAAAACATCTCGATGTTCAAAAGCACTCCTGTGCGGGCAGCAACAGCCTCCTGCAGCAGTGACATGCGACTCGGGACGGGCCTCCGCGCTGCTGCTGACCCGCGCGTCGCGAGGCCGCTTGATGACAATGGCATTGCGCCCCTGGGCGGCGGGCAGATGCGCTCCATGCTGCCGCCAACGTCGGCTGCCGCAGTCGCTGCGGCGCACTGCGTGCAAGTAACGACGATCTGACACACCCTGTTCGCCCCCGCGCAGCGCGCACCGGGGCCAGCGCGCCGCCGAGCAGCGGGCCGATGAGCACGCCGATGGACAGCGAGGCCATGACGTAGCCGAACGCGGCCGCGCGGTGCTGCGGCTGCAGCCGGTCCGCCACATACGCCAGCGCCAGGCTGATGCAGGAGAAGGCGCCGTACAGCGCCTGGCGCGCGCCATGGGAGGAGTGGGCATGGGATAATGTGGGAGGAGTCAGTTATTTCAGGGTGCATCGCTCCATGGGCTCACTCTGGGAGGCCAGCAGACGAGCGACGGCGCGCGCAGCCCGGCGCGACAGGCGGTTGGCAAGCAGGCGCGCGGGGCCGCCTCGCGGCGGAGCGCGCCGGGGCGGGCGGGCGGGGCGCGCGCGCCTGCGCCGGGAAGAACCAGAGCAGCGAGACGCCGCAGCGCAGGTACAGCAGCATGGCGACCGCCTGGGCGCCGGAGCACAGGAACGAGAGCAGCAGGAAGGGCTTGCGCCCGCGCGCGTCGCTCAGGCGGCCCACCAGCGGGCTCTGCGCGCGCGCGGGGCGGGGCGTGAGCACACGCCATCGCTGGCCACCTGACACATAGGTTGGATTTCGTGAAGGTGTTTACAGCTTGTCTTGGGGATATGACCATGACATCTCATGTAATATAAATATATTGCGGCGCCGCGCCGCGCCGGAGGGGCGCCCGGCGCAGGCAGGCCGCTTCCGGGGGCTGCAGGGCCGCGGCGCATTGACGGCGTCTGCCGCAGGCAGCGGGCCGCCGCCGGCGCGCACGGCGCGCGACCCTAAGGTACAACCTCGCGGGTGCGCACCAGCAGGAAGGCGAAGAACGAGTTTGCGAAGAAGTCCGACAGCGACGTGTATGTGACCACCTGCGAGTGCGCGTCCTGGCACGCCTGCGCCGGCGCGCGCAGCGTCGACCGGGCGGCAGCCCCGACTGCTGGAGCGGCACGCGCGCCGTCGCACGCGCGGCAGCGAGCGGGCGTGAACTCCTTGCGCGCTCTCAAGGCACTGCCAGGGCTGCTGCTGCCCGAGGGGCGAGCGGTGCAGGCAAGCAAATACTCGCAGCCGGAGGGACGGGCCGCCTGACGAGCAGGCAGGCTGGCATTGCATGACATATCGCAGCTGTGTATCAGCCAACTTTGGCTGCCAACGCGCGCGCACCTGGCGCGCGTCGAGCGGGAGGCAGACGACCTTCTCCGCGAGCACGCCCGACGCGAAGAAGTCGGTGAGCATCGCCGGCTTGAGCGGCGCCAGGAGCGTCAGGCCTGCGCGCGCGCGCGCATCCTCGCTCAAGATCTGCGTGTGACTCACCCGGGCGCGGCAGCGCGCATGTGAGTGTATTTGTCTTGTCCAGCGCGGCTGCGGCCCTGGTCGATTGCGCCCGCTGCACAAGTCGAGGCCTGCAGCAGACGGGAGCGTGCCGCTGCCCACGCCCGCCAACCAGGTTAGCCAGCTGTCCATGCCGGCATCAAAAAGCGGGCACTTGGTGGGTGACGCACAGGCCGCGGCTGTGCCTCGTGAGCACGTTAGAGCACAGGCTGCGCCGCACGCGCACACGCCGCGGGCAACGGTACCACAAAGGGCGCAGGCTGCGGGTCAAAAGTTGCGCACGGGTTCCCGCCAGCAGGAGCGCAGCCAGTGTCAGGGAGCCACAGGACGGGCTCTCGGCCACTAACAAGACGCGATGCCCAGGCGCGGGCCAAGGACACTGTACCGCGCTCTCAGCATGGCCATGCCTGCCCGCGGGCAGCATGGCAGTTGTGCAGCTACACAGAGTGCAGGCCCGAGGCCGGGGGGGCAACGGTGTGAAAGGGACGCACAGGCCACGTATATGAGCATGGCCGGGAAGAGCCTGTACGTGCGCGTCCGCCACAGGTCCTGCCAAAAGCTGGGGCCATCGCTGCCCCACGGCATGGCTCCAGCCATGTGTGACACTGCTGTGCGTCCTTGGACGTGCGTACAGATCAGACCATCGGGGCGTCTGATCTCGGCCGAGCATAGCAGCGTCCAAGGCCGACCCAGCACTCTCAGACCCGGTTAGGGCAAACAGGTTAGTACGCCTGTCAAGGGCAGGACCAGGCGCGAAGTGGATGCGCATAGGGGCCCAGAGGCAAAGCTGGCCCGCATGTTGGGTTGTGCGTGCACAGGCTGATATAAAGCCGGCGTGGCGCGGGTGTCAGCTGTCCGCGAGCTTGCGCGAGCGGCCAGCAGGCGGCCCCTTTCATGCACTTAAAAAAGAAGAGGCCGGCTCGCGCTTGGCTCCTGCTTGAGGCACTCCCAAAGCCACAGAATTTGCAATAGTGCTGCATAATGTTTGCAGTGACCTGATTGTCGCTGTTGCTGCACAGATGTGCACCCCAGAGTGGCTTTGCTTACAGGAACACCAGCCCTGGTGCGAGCGGCCATGCGGGGTGTGGTGCGCTTGTGGTGGGTGCGCTGGTGGCGGCGCAGGTGCCTGCGCTGCAAACTAGGCGGAGCGCACTCACCACAAGCACACCACACCTGCACGGCCGCTCGCGCCAGGGCTGGTGTTCCTGTACGGAAAGTCGTTCTTCTCGCTTGCGCCGCAAATCGGTGCAGCAATGGCCGTTCGGGCCACTACAGAGTTATGCAGTGCTGCCGCAGCGCACACGGCGGTGCAGCAGGCGGTCGCGGAAAGATTGGCTGGTGCGCGTGGCGCCGCTACTGCTGCAGCGGCAACGAAGCGCAAGGCGGTGGAGGCGCGGCTGGTTGCAGAGCGCTTTGCAGCGGATAAGGCTGCAGGGAGTGCGCGCAATGGTGATCAGCGTGGGTAGCTCGGGCGTGCGTGTCGATGTTGCGCTGCTTCCTGCCAGGCCTTTCTAAACAGTTGGTCCAGGCAGCTCAACGCACCACACAGGACTCATACCCAGGCGCGAGAGCTTCCTGCGCACAATTGCTTCCCTGCTGAAGCCATTCCAGCGGGAAGAGGCTGTTGCAGTGCAGCTCAGCATATCGCTCAGCCTCGCCCAGCGGAACAGGCCGGTGTGGTTCAGCTCAGCGTACCATGCAGCACACTCCTTCCTGATGCGAAAGGGCTCCCTAACTGCATGCAGCGCTGCTTCCCTGCCAAAGCTGACCCTGCCAACGCTGTCCCAGTGGGTCGATCTCTTGTGGTGCAAATCAGCATACTGCAAAAGCTCCACAACCAAGGTAACCAGGTTTGCTTTAGCTTGGATGCGGCTCGGATGCAACAAACCGTTTGCAGACGCGCAGCTGCTGCACAGCACCCAGGCTACACATACAGACACGGCCATAGACACACCACAGCCTTCCCTGCTGACTGTCCACCACAGCGCTGCATAAGCTCTGCCCCTGCGCTGCCACCACGTTGTGTTCCAAAGAGTGGCTGGACGGCAGGAAGTTCTTGTCTTCGCGGCTTGGCTCTGCAGTTGGCAGCTGCAGCTGACTGGCGCTGGCGCTAGCATCTGGGCACGTATGCAGCTCTGTCATCAACTGAAGGCTCAGCAAGTTCTCACGAGTCAGCTTCTTTTCACGGCTGCGTGGTTATCTCTTAGGGTAATTTCAAGCTGAGCTGCGCGCCTGCCACGCAATGGAAGAAGACGGATGGAAGAAGTGGGATCCCCCAGATCGCACTTCTACAAGTCAACGAGCTCACTGTAGTCTCGCCAGTGCACAACGCGGGTCGGTGGCGGTATGCAGGCGCAGCTATGACACACTCCAGCAGCAAGCTGGACACGGGCGCTGCGCACAGCGACACGCACTCGTCCTGCTCCTCGGCCGCGGAGGCACCGGCACGGCTGGTCCGGGGCTCGGCAGCGGGGAGGGACTGGTGGCAGCGCAGCTTTCCGCAGGCGCGCACCTGTTACGCCTCCCGGCCTTTGGGGCGAGGCACCATCACGGCAGCATGGGCAACCGCGGGCGTGTATGTTGTCCTGGCCCTGCTGCCTGTGCATTGGGTGGCAGCGGCCGGTCGCTGCAAGCGGCGTGAGCCGCAGGATGACGGCCATGTCCGGGCTATCGTGGCGACACTTAAGCTGGTCAGCGTCATTTGACACGGTGTTCACCCTCGTGGGGGCTTCCGTTGGGCGTGCAAGCCAAAGGCCGGGACGTTGCTGAGTGTGGGGGCAGGCACGGTGTGATCCAGCCGGCCGTTTGTGCAGGTGAGGGCAAACAAGAGCTGAGTGCAGTGGGTCAGGCGTTGCCGGGTCGCCTGCGTGCCTGCCTGGCCACACAACAGCTGTGTGTCTGCAAGGCGCCTGGAGAGCGTGTTGAGCTAACGCGGGCGCTGCGCTGCCTGCAGGGTCGCGCAGCGTGGCCTCTTCCGAGCCTGAGCTGCGATAGCTCCTGCTGCGCGCTCTGTCAGGCGGAGGCCAGCGAGCTCAGCGCGGGGGCGCGGGAAGCGGAACAAGCCATGGGAGTGACGGGGCTTGACACGCACATGGGGTTGGAGCGCGCGCATACGCCCGCCAACAGCACGGGTGCTAGTGCGGGCTCGGTGGAGGCCGGCAGTGGACCTCGCGCAGCCACCAGCGCGAGCCACAGCTGCGAGGGCAGCCTGAAGCGTTCGGCCGAGGAGGCCGCAGCGGTGGCACTGGAGGCAGGCGCGGGCGAGGTGAGCGGAGGGGTGGCACGGATGGTGCATGGTTATGCGTCCTCCAGCAACCTGTCAGCGTCCACAGAGGTGGAGGAGCGGGTGCCGGTGCGGTCCAAGCGCGTGCGGCTCATGCGCCTCACGGGGGGCGCGACGGAGGCGTGCACTGGCGACAGCGAGGCGCAGCCCAGCTGCAGCGCCAGGTATGCCACTTGCTGGGGTGGTAGTGTGCCGGAGGTTAGACCTTATACGTTAATATGCTGTTGATATGTTTCTGTGACTGGTTTGAGCAGTGTGCGATTCATGTGCTGTACGTGACTGCTCTTCTGCTGAGGTCGTCGGCCAGGCGCGTGTCACTGAGCGCGCACTAACCAGCCTGTACCCCGGCAGCCCTCTGGCGCTGGAGCAGCGGAGGTGGCGTTCGGAGCTGGCCGCGCTCTCAGAGCCGCCGCCAGCTGCGTTCGTGGAAGTTGGCGCGTTCGAGCGGCCGCAGCGGGAAGTGTGCGGCGCGCGGCAACACTATGCTGACATCGTGTGCGGCGTCGAGTTCACGGCCGATGGGCGCCTGCTGGCGTGCGCCGGCGTGGCCAAGCAGGTGTGCTGCGAGGCTGCACCGCTTGTGACGCGCCAACATGCAACGGTGTTTGCGTGGAATGCGCCAAATTTGTTGCGTGTGTGCACGGAATGGTTCTGTGTTCCTGTTTGGACCGCGGCATGCTGGGTGGTCATGACCTGCGTGTCTGAAACTCATATCAGACTTGTGGGGTTGTATGATGTGCAGCCTGCTGGTGGACAATGCTGATGTGCTTCTGCATGCAGGTACGCGTGTACGCTGTGGGTGACCTCGGGGATGACTTGTTCGCGGACGAGGCGCCGCAGCAGCCTGTGGCGGTGCACCGTCTACCGCAGAAAATGAGCTCCATTGCGTGGTGCCCTGATGACGAGGTGGGCCGCCTTGCCTTGTGGCCACAGGCTGGTTGTGTGACGGTCTGCAAGCGCCGGAGGTGCATATAAACCGAGTAACCTGCAACGCTGTGTTGTGACTTTTGATGTCGATATTATTTTGTGTCACGCCTGGTAGCAAGTCCTGAACTGCCTGGTTGCCAGCATGGCTTTCCTCTCTGTATCTGAGAGCCTCTGTCCTGTGTATGCAGGGCATCGTGACTGTTGGAGACTACGACGGCGTAGTATCGCAAGTGCATGTGGCGTCTGGGCACCTGGTGGCAGATGTGGACGAGCACGATGGTCGCCGGTGCGTTCTGCCAAATTTTTACTTGTTTGCATGAGTGGTATGGTCCTGATTGCTGCAACAACATACGAAACAGCAAAGCGTCCACTGCACAAAAGCGCACGGTGGGAACAAGTGCGTGGTTGTGTTGGGTGCTTAACTTCTACCAATGTTCCGAGGGTCCGTTCATGTCTCTGACCGGGGATGTGCTCTGCGGCAGGGTGTGGAGCGTGGCGCATTCGGTGCAGCGGCGCCACCTGGTCGCGTCCACGTCGGAGGACGGCACCGTGCGCCTGTGGGCCGGGCAGGGCCTGCGCGCGAGCGCGGGCGTGCTGCGCCCGGCCGGCGGCGCGCCCGTCTGCGGCGCGGCCTTCTGCAGCGGCGACGGCAACCTGCTCGCGCTCGCCGCGGCCGACTGCCGCGCATACGTGTACGACCTGCGCGCGACCGCGTCGCCGCTCGCCGTGCTCGCGGCGCACACGCGCCCGGTCTCGTACGCGCGCTTCCTGGGGCGCGGCGAGGTGGTGACCGCGTCCACCGACGGCTCGCTCGCGCTGTGGGACGTGGCGGCGGCGGCCGCGGGCGGCGCGCCGGGCGCGCGCGCGGGCCTCTCGCGCACCTTCCGCGGCCACGTCAACGCGAAGAACTTTGTCGGCCTGGCCGTGTGCGAGCGCGAGCGCCTGCTGGCGACCGGCTCGGAGACCGGCGCGGCGGTGGGGTACCACACCAGCTGGGCGACGCCGCTGGCGGCGCGCGCGGTCGTGCGCGCGCGCGGGCCGGGCGCGCGCGAGTTTGTCAGCGCCATCGCCTGGCGCCCTGACAGCGCCGGCAGCCGCGGCCCCGTGCTGGCCACCGCGCTGTCCAACGGCGATGTGCGCATGCTGCAGCTAGTGGCGGCAGCGTGAGCGGCTCTGCCTTCAAGGTTTTGAAGCGCAGGGCGGCTCGCACACCAAACCTTCATTTATGCTATGCATGTATGCATGTAGCCGGGCTGCGGATTTGCGCGGCGGTGCAGGGGCTGCCCTGCATGTGGGGCTGCAGGCCCGATGGGTGTAGCTGCCTGCAGTGAGACTCTGCAATGCACATAGACTTTGAGCGTAGACCTTTCATCCGCGCGCCGGACGCTTGTGCCTGCACAGTGACCGCGCGCATTTGCAGCTAGCAATGCATGCTTGTGACAGCAGGACGCTCCCCCCTTCCCCCAATTCTTTGGCAGTGTGGATTGCTGCCAGCGCAGCGGTGACATGCGCATGCCGCGCCTGCTCCGCATTGCCGCATCATGTTACTTGCCAGGGCATCGAAGGTGCTTGCTTTGCCAGGCTGTGAGGCCTCAGTTTTTCGGGGGCACTGCTGCGCGCCAGTGCGTGCGCAGGGTGCGCCCGAGCTGCAGGGCTTTTCCTTCCAACAGGTAGGAACCACTGCGTCGGGCGCGTGGGGCACAGGGCTTGTGCAGGCCTGGCGTGCAGTGGCCCCCGTGTCCAGACGTGTACAATGCAAATTGGTTTGGCGCTTTGTTGTTATTCTGCTGCAACCAGCGTGCGTTTACTGAAAAGTATATGAGGCTTTGCTTTGTAAGAGAGGAGAACTGATACGTGGATGGGTTCTCGCAATTGATATCGACATGTGCAGAGTGCGCACTACCTATCACCATCACGCCGGTGTTGATGTTGTGGTCAGTGACCACTCATGCTCACACCTGAAGCCAATGTGCTGTCTGTGAGCATGGCCCGACATTGCAATCACAAGTCTGGAGCATGTGCTCAGGGACTTGACGTGCATGCTGCATGTGGAAACTGCTTGCTTGCTGATGAAGGAAATGCCAGTTGCTCGCCCGTCCGGCACTAGAGCCCCTACCTAGAAGCCTCAAAAGCCATGGGTGAATGAATTACAACCAACATGAGGCCGCACCTGCTCTTGGCCTGGAACAGCATGCTGGGTAACCCATGAAACCCCTTCTGCAAAAAGTGCATCGAGGCGGGGACCACACTCCATAGCTCTGGCCGCCGAGTGCGCCGCTGGCAAGAGCGCTCAGTCGTGCCGCTAGTACTGCAAGCCCCAAGCTTGGCGGAGCTTTTGTGGCCGCGGCATGGCGTAATCATGTGTGGTGCTGCTGCGCGGGCGGCGGCGGGTCGACGCGATGGCGGCCGGGCAAGAGCCAGAGCTGAGCGGGGCGCTGCGGCTCACCGACCTGCGCCATGTGCTGGATGTGGTGGTCGAACAGGCGTATGGGGGCCTGCGGCAGCTGGCCGACAGCCTCCCCGGCGAGCCTGATGCGGAGAGGTGCGCCCGGCGGCGCGCGCGGCTGCCCCGCTGTCGCGCTGAGCCAGGCAGGGGGGCGGCGCCACACGGCAAGGACGCCTGCAGGCGCTTGCTTGGAATGCTCAGTGCCCTGGGCCTGCGGCAGTCGCCGGACAGGCCGCACCAAAAGCCTGACGCAGCCACATCCCGAGTGGTTGTCTGATGCGGTACCACCGCGCTGGGCGCAAGGACGGGGAAGCGCTGGCTGGCAAGGACGCGCTCTCTCACAGTCCAGCAGGGGCGCCCCTGCGGCGCCTGTGGGACCCATGCTGAGCAAGGCCCCGGCTGCACCAGGCGGGCAGCCGCGGCCAGCAGGCAGCGCGCCAGCACGGCGCGGCGCGCGCCAGCGCGGCTGCCCGGGCCGCTCGCCGGCCCCGGCGCGAGCTCGCAGCGCGCTGGGTCTCCTGACCGGCCCATGACCGGCCCCGCGCCGCGCGCAGGAAGCGCGCGCTGCTGGCGCACCTGCACGCCACCAAGCAGCGCCTGCTGCGCCTGCTCGTGGTCGCGCAGTGGGCCAACAAGGCGCGCCGCCCAGTGGGCCGCCCAGCCCGCGCCCGCGCGCGCGCCCCCTGTGGCTGCGGGCGCGCGCCGCCGGCGCCGCTGGGCGCGGCGCCGCTCGCCGCCGCGTCGCCGTAAGGGCCTTAGCGGCGAGCAGGCGGCTCCTGCATGCCCTACTTTCAGGTTTTGAGCTTGCTATGCGAGGGGGGGTGGGGGGGTGGGGTGGGGTGGGGTGCCGTGCAGGCACGAGCGGGGACTCCCGCCTTCGCTATGGCTCCGCCCTTGGCGCACGCCAGCTCCGCCGCAGGACAGCAGCCCGTGGCAGGGCCGGTGCGGCCGCGGCCTGCAGCATGGCGCGATATCAGGCCCGCGCGCGCGTGGGGGCGGCAGGCGCGCGCGGTGGTGGAGTGCGGGCGCGTGCTGGACGTGGCGGCGCGCCATGCGGCCGCGATGCGCGAGGCGGCCGACCAGCTGGCCTTCCTGCACGGCGAGCTGGAGGCGCTGCGCGCGCCCGCCTGGGACGTGCCCACCGCCGCTGACGTGCTGCTCACAGGCGCGGCCCTGTATAGAGTATCTAAGAGTACATATAGGGTATATATATGGTATATGTAGCCCGCAGCCCCTGTACAGGGTATGTGTAGCGCCACCGGCCGAGGCGCCCCCACAGGCGCCCGCCCCGGCGCCTGCGGCTCAGTCGCCGCGAATGCAGGGCGTCGTGAATGCGGTGCTTCGACATCGCGTGCGCGCGCGCGCTCGGGCTCGGAGGGTCCCAGCCGGCAGGAGCGCGCCCGACGATGGTGTGGCGGGGCGGCGCAGGCGGCTACGCGCTGCTGCCGGCGGCGATCGAGGAGCTGCGGCCGCCGGCGCTGCTAGCGCCGGCGCGCCGGCGCGCGGCCGTGCGGCTGATGGACCAGATGCTGCGCGCGCGCCTGCTGCAGGCGCGCGCGTGGCGCCGCGGCCCCATGCGGTGGCCGCCGGTCGACGGCGACCTGGCATGCGCTGCATGCATGCCTTGCAACAGAAGCCTCCGGCCCTGTGCCCGCGGGCGCTCAATCTGCTCATGGGCGCGCCGCAGGAGGAGCTGCCGCCTGGCGTGCGCGTGGCGGCCGTCGGCGGCGGCGTTGCAACGCTGCGCAGCGGCGGCGAGTGGCTCGCGCGGCTCACGCTCGTGCCCACGCCGACGCGGCCGCCGGCGCCGTTGCCGGAGCCCGCCGCCGCCGCCGCCGCTGCGCCGCCCGACCCGGCCACGCCCGCGCAGGGCGCCGCCGAGCCCGGCGCGCCGGCCAGGGTCAGGCCCGAGGCGGCCGCGGCGGCGGGGGTGAAGCCCGAGGCGGCGGCACTGCCGCGCCATGAGCTGGGCGCGGCTGCGCACGCCGCGGGCCGGGTCCCGCAGCCGCCGCCGCGCGCCGGCGAAGCGTCCGGCGCCGGTGGCGACGACGGCGGCGCCGCGCCGATGGACGAGGACGCGGGCGCGGCGGGCGCGAGCGGCGGCGCCGGCGGCGCGGCAAAGCGGGCGGCGACGGCGCGCGGCGAGTGCACGGACGGGGCGCCCGGCGGCGGCCCGGACGGCGGCGGGGGCGGCGGCGCCGATGGCGGCCGGTGGCGCTGGCGTCCGCTGGAGATGCGCGTACTGCCGGACCTGGCGCGCGCGCCGCTGCTACCGGCCGCGATGATGGCCCGCCTACAGGCGCGCCCGCCGCCCTGCGCAGCGACCTTGGCGTTGCGCCAGGGTCTTGAGGGGCGCCCGACGCGGCCACCGCGCACGGCCTGGGAGCGGCGACCCGCTCGGGCTCGCCGGGCCAGCGCTGGGAGCACACGCTGCCGTCCGCGCGTCTGTAACTGGCAACCAGGCTTAGTGGTCGACAGGGTGGCCACCCGGGTCTGCCGGACCCCCGCGCGGCCGCCTCCCGCGACCTGATGCCCAGGCGGGAGCGCCGGACGGGCGTGGCCCGAGCTCCAGTGCACATTTCTACTCCGTCATTTGTGCCAAACACTCCGTCGTTTGTGCCAAACATGGAAGCCATGCACTCGTGCTCTTGCTACCCTAGACCGTATAAGATTCTCTCCCCCCGACCCATGCTAAATACATGCGCGTGCTGGCTGGCGCAGGCAGAGGTGGAGGTGCGCATGTGGGCGGCGGCCGACGAGGCCGACCGCCGCAGCGCAGCGCCAGCTGTCGCCGTTGCGGAAGGAGCCTCGGGCGCCGTGCGGGCACCGGCGGCTGCCGCCCCGTCGGCCGCCGCACCGATGCCCGGCGGCGCCGCGGCCGGCTTCGTGAAGGCGGAGCCCGGGGCGGCGGCTGGGCCGGGCGACGGCGGGGCTTTGGAGGAGCCGCGCCGGCCGCTGGCCATCATGCACAGCGTGCTGCAGGAGGCCGCCGGTCGCCTTGCGCTGAACGAGGTGCGCGTTTTCGGGTGTGCAGAGGGGTCCCAGGGGCGCTGGGCAACTAGAGGTGGGCTGCTTTGTCGCCTGCTGCTGTCTGCCATCTCGCATCTCAGCGCTTGCGCAGGACGCGCGTACCTCTCGCCACTCTGCCTGGGTGCGACCCTGATGACGACTAGCGATGTGGGCGGCCTGATTCACTCGGTCTCGGGAGACTTGTCGCCCCGTGGCAAAGCCCAGCCCAGGCTCTGCCGCGTGGTTTGCCTGCGCGGCCAGCCGCTGACCCGGGAGAGCCCCGTGCGACCCCGCGCAGGTCGTCGCCTGGTTCCGCGCGGCCAATGCGAGCGCGGGCGGCCGCTGGGAGGGCCTGCTGCGCTTGGAGCGCTCGAGCGTGCTGCCCGTGGGCGTGCGGTGCGCGCGCCTTTCGCCTTGCCTGCTGTGTGACCTTCACCCTGCTGCTGCGCACAGTGGCGACCTGAAAAAACCCCGGTGTCTCCCAGGGCTTAGCGCAGGCGTAACGTGCTCGTTCTCGCAACTGCGCCCGGCGGCCGGCGGGCTGCACGCTCGCCGCCGCAGAGGTACTGCATCATGAGCCCCCTGCCTGTCGGGCGGCAGGGTGTGCTACTGGCCGTCAGTGCCCGCAGCGACGGCCGCAGACGTGACCGCGCTGGCCGCCGCCGCGCCGCCGCCGGCCGCGCCGGGCGCTGCCGCGGCGCCGCCGCCGCCGCCCGCCATCGAGGTCGGCCTCGAAGCCGACAGCGGGCACCTGGTGGCCATCGCCGTGCGCGGCGGCCCGGGCGCGGTCGGGGACCCCGCGGCCGGCGGCCCCGAGCGCGTGTCGGGAAGCCCTAACAGCGCGCGGCTGCCGCTCGACCTGCGCGAGCTGGATGTGGAGGCTGCGCTGCTGCGCGCGGCTGAGGCCAACGCTGCCCTGCAGCTTGGTGCGCCCGGCTGCGCTGCGACCTAGCCCCAGCGGAGGGGCCATCAGGCGACCAGGGTTGCCCGCTCAGCCGGCGCCCAGGCATCAGCCCCAGGGGCGCACTTCGCACATGTACCACCTGTACTCACCCGTCAGCACTGTCAGGCCGCCAGCTTGCTCGATGGGCGCGGCAGCCTCTGCTCCAGGCGCGCCGACCGGCGTCCGGCCCACCTACGCGTCGCGGCCTGCACCCTCCGTAGACCGCGCCTTTCGCGCGCCCGTGCTATGTCGCGTGCGGGCACGCGCGCAGGCGCGCTGGAGGCCGTCATCCGCCGCAAGGGCCACATCGTTGGCAACGCGGGCGCGGCGCGGCTCGTGCTGCCGCCGCCGCCGCCGCCGCCCGCCGCCGCGGGCGCCGGCGCCCACGCCGGCAAGGGCGGCGGCGCCCGCGCGGACGCCGCAGGCCCCGCATCTCGGGACCCGGGGGCCGGGACCGCGCCGGCGCCCGACGAGCGGGGCGGCGCGGCCGCGGCGGCCGGCGCTGGCGGCCCTGCGCTGGAGCTGCTGCGCGGGGAGGAGCGGCTGCTGGTGGTCACGGTGCACCTGCGCACGGGCCGGCTGCTGCTTGCGGCCGGCGCGGCGCAGGGCGCCGAGGTCGGCGCCGAGTGCACGGCCGCGCTGCGCAAGGCGCGGCCCGCAGTCCCCCATCTGAGGGCCCCCCAGTCCCCATCGGGTCGCAGCGGCGGCGCGCTCGCCGGCCGCCGCCGCCAGGTCGCGGCGCCGGTGCTGGCTGCGTGTGCGCCGCGCTGCCCGCCTCGAGGCGCAGGCCGCACGGCGCCTGCCCCGCACCTGCACCCATGCAGCCAAGGTGCGGGCAGCTGTTTCAATTGACTACGGCCATGCGGGCGGAGACGGAAACTGCTCGGTGCATGACGCCGGCGCCATGGGGCGCCGCCGAGCTTCAGCCTGGCGGCGGCAGCTGTAGCGCACGCAGGCGCCTGGGCTCACTGCCGGCTGCCTACAGGCTCGCGCGCCGCAGGCAGGCGCGCGCGGCGCTCGCGACAGGGCCGTGTTGTGCGCGCGGCCGCAGGCGGGGCAGCCGGACGCCGCGCGAGGAACGCAGGGTCAAGGGCCAGTCTGTAGCTGGGGAGCTGAGGGGCACCTCTAACCCAGTTCACGATTTTGCGGCAGGAGGAGGAGCGGCTGGCGGCGGCGGCGGCCGAGGCGGCCGCGCGGCCGGCGGGCGCGGGCGGCGGCGCAGCCGGCGCGGCCGAGCGCGCGGCGGTCGCGCTGGAGAAGCTCTGGCTGCGCCTGTGCGCGCGCGAGCGCTACACGCTGCTGGTCGCGCTGGCCGCGCCGGCCGGCCTGCGCCCCGCGCATGTACCGCCGGCGCTGCTGCGGGCGCGGCCCGCGGCCCCCGTGCTCCCATGCACCCTGCAGCGTTTTGCGAGCCGGGGCACCCTGCAGCGTTTCGCAAGCTGGGGCACTCTGCAGTGATCTGAGAGTTGGGTCACCCTGCAGCGTTCTGCAAGCCGATAAGGCTGCGCAGCCTGCCGCGCCATGAGACGGCCGCCCTGCACGCCTCGAAAGGCGCTCCCGCTTCCTTAGCACGCTGTGGCGAAGCGCGGCGCGGCAGTGCGCGCGCCAGCGCCCTGCCCTGCAGACCCGCGCTGCTCCAGGGCGCGCGTGCGCGTGCGCACGGCAGCCCTGCGCGGCGCTCGCTGCGGCAGGCAGCCCAAAAACTGGCCCTCGAGCGGGCGCCCCGGCCCATGCGGGCCCGCCGGGCACAGGGATAGCGGCGCTTTCCACCAGCGATTAGGGCAGGGTCCACCGAGGGTAGGGTATAGAGTTAGACGGGCAAACGCACGTGCGAGCGCCCGCCTCGCGCAGGCGTACCAGGAGGCGCACCCGCTCGCGCGCGGCCTGCCCACGCGGCCGAGCTCGGTGCAGCTGGCGTTCCCGGTCGAGGCAGCGCTGCCGGCCGCGCCGGCGCCGCGCGCTGGCGGCGCGCCGGCCGCCTCTGCGCGCGCCGCGGCGCGGTTCGGATTGGGCGCGGCGCGCGTGCGCGGGCACCTGGTGGCCGAGTTCGGCGCCGCGCTCGCGTGGCGCTTCGGGCTGCTGCTGCTGAGCACGGACGCGCGCGGCCTGCCCCTGCGGGCGCGCCGCCGCCCCCTCGGCTGCGATCCAATGGGAGCGGAGGCAGGCCAGGCTGCACGGGCGGAGCGCGGCGGGCGTGTCGGCTCTGTCGTTTGGGGCCAAATGCTTCACCGCTTTCCTCTGACCGTGGGCCGTGTGTGTCTTTGGTGTCGGCCGGGCCGTGCGCCGTACCACCGTCTTTCCCTGCAAGGTGCAGTGGGCTGCGCCGCACTGGCAGTAGGCCCGATCCGTCTGCGCGGAGCCCGGGGCTGTGCCGCCTTCCGACAGGCTGCCCTGGCCCCGCGCACGCGCAGGTGTTGCACTTTGCGGCAGTCCCGCAGCTGGCGGCGGCCGGCGCGCACGCCGGCGCAGGCGAGGCTGCGGCCGGCGCCGCAGCCGCGGCCGGCGCGCGCAAGCGCAAGCGCGACGGCGAGCCCGACCCTGCGCCTGACCCTGAGCCGGCGAATGGGCGCCACAGGCCCTCCCAGGGCGCGCTCGCGCAGCACGCCAGCGGCGAGCCGGCGCCCGGCGTGCGCGCTGCGGAGCACGGCGCTGCACCTGCGGCCGGCGGCGGCGGCGGCGGCGCAAGCGCGGCGCCCTGGGGCGCCGCGTTCGAGCGCGAGCTGGCCGCCGTGCTGGCCTGGTGCGCGCCGCGGCTGTCCTGGCAGCAGCTGCGCGCGCAGCTCGCCTTCCTGGGCGCGCCCTTCGACGAGGAGTGGGCTGTCGGCGCGGCCGGCGGCGGCCGCAAGCGCGCCGGCGGCGCGCCGGGCGACCGCCCCGCCTGGCCGGCGGCCGGGCCGGGCGACGCGCACGCTGCGCACGCGCTGCCAAACGGGGTCGCCGGCGGGCACGAGCCGCACGGGGGCGCCGCGAACGGCGCGGCCGCTGGCGCGGGGGCGCCGCGCGCGGCGGCGAACGGCGGCGCGCCCGCCGGCGGCGAGCACGGCGGTGTGGGCGTCGCGGTGCTCGGCGCGGGCGGCGCGCCGCTGCAGCGCGCGCTGGTCGTGCGCGGGTTCGACGCCGCGCTGCGCGCGCTGGACGCCGCGGCCTGGGACCCTGGGAGCCCCGGCGGCGCTGCGGAAGCGCACGTGTCCAATGGCGCGGCCGGCGGCGCAGCTGGCGGCGCTGCCGGCGGCGGGCCTGGAGCCGACGCGCTGGCGGACGGCCCCGCCGCGCGCACGAACGGCGCCTGCGAAGCTGACGGTGGGGCCCATCGCTCGCCGGGTCCACCCCATCGCTTGGCCCCCGCGGCGCAGACCAGCTGGTGTGGGGAAGCGTGCAAGCCGCTCCAGACAAGAGTGGGTATGAACACTGCTGGGCCAGAGCAAGGGGCGCCAGCCCGCCCAGGCACAGCCCGCACGTCTGGCCGGAGGGCGGCGCACCATGCGAGCTGCGACTCTGCGCGCAGGCGGCCGCGGCCGCGGCCCGGGCCTGGAGCTGGCCGTCGATGCGGCAGCCGCCGGCGCCGGGCGCTGGGCGACGGACGTGCACAGCGCCTACTTTGGCGACCTGCCGGCCAGCTGCGGCGGCTGCGCGGCCGAGGCGCCGCGTGCGCCAGGCGACGCGCACGTAGCGCGGCGGCGCAACGGCCTCCGGCTGCAGTACAGCCTGGCGGACGGTGCGCGCCTGCGCTGCGCGCGGCCGCCGCGCGGCCGCCGCCCTGTGCCGCACCAAAACCAGGGTGCAGCCGGTGTGGCGCGGCGGCGCGGCAGCGGAGACAGCCCTGACCTGCGCAGCGCCTGGCAGGGAGTGCTCCGCGCTCTGCCAAGCGGCCCCTGCAGCGAGCCACTTTGCCAGTGGCTCGGCCGCAGCCCCGTTTGCTCCAGCGGCTCCGCCTCTCTGTGTGCTGACTGGCCACCTTGGCGGCAAGCGGCGGCGTGCTTAGACGGCTGGCAGGCATGGACCGTGCACGGATTTGCTGATACGGAGCTGATGCCACGCTGCGCTGGCGCCGCAGGCGACACCGCGGCGCGCGCGCTGGCGGACGTGCTGCGCGCGACGCGCCTGCACACGCTGCTGGCGCGCTGCGTGGCGCGCATGCGCGCGCAGGCCGCGGCGGCGGCCGCCCACGAGCGCGCACCGCCCGCGCCTGCCGCCGCGCCCGCCGCCGCGCCGCTGGGCAAAAAGGGCGCCAAGCGGCCGCCGCCGCGCTCGGCCGCCGGCGACAGCGAGCCGCTCGACGCCGCGGGCGCGGCCGGGCCGGGCGCAAGGGGAGGGGGGGCGGAGCCTGGGCCGGCCTGGGTGGTCGCGGGCAGCGGGCGCGTGCGCGTCGCGCAGGCGGGCGCCATGCGCGCCGTGATGGAGGTGCGGCCGGACGCGGCAGCCGCGCGCGACTATGCGGGCGCTGCGGCGCCGCCGGATGGCGGCGGCGGTGCCGCCGCAGCCGCGCCGCCCGGCCCTGCCCCCGGGGCGGCGTCCAATGGGCTGCCCGGCGGCGCGCACGCCGAGGGGCCGGGCAGCGGCGGCGCGCGCGGGCGCGCCGACGCGCCCGGCGCGCGCGCGGCGCCTGCGGAGGACGAGCTGCCGGACCTGCGGCTGACCGTGGGGTGGGCGGGCGGCGGGGGCGCGGGCGGGGACGCGGGCGGCGTGCGCTGCCGCATGAGCGCGCACGCGCCCGTGCCGCCCGCGCTGCTGCGCGCCTGGGAGGACATGGCGGGCGCGCCCCGCCCCGCCTGCCCGCGCCCGCGCTCGGCAGGCGAGAGCCTGCGCTTCCGCTCGCGCATGCCGCGCTCGCGGGGGTGGCCTGCCTGGCTTGCAGCCGCGCATGGCGCGCCTCTGCCCTGCCCCGCGCCGCGGCCGCGGCGACTGCTGGTTGGCTTCTGGCCAGATCGTTCGGCCGGCCTTGCAGCGCATCCGCCGTCCGTCCCCTGGTTTCATCAGCAGAGCTGAGCCGGCCGCCAGGCGCAGGCGCGGGCGAGGAGGCGCTGCTGCTGGACGCGCTGGCGGTGGCGGGCCCTGCGGCGGCCGCGCTGGCGGCCGCGCTGGCGCCCGGCGCGCTCGCGGCGGCCGGCCTGGCGGCCGCGCCGCACCCGCTGTCCGCGCCCGAGCCCCCCTACCGCCTGCACTTGGCGCTGCGCCCGGTGCGCGCGCGCGGACCCCGCTGCCGCAGCACCCTAGACCTGCCAGGGCTCCCTGTCATCCGCGCCGTGTGCAGCGCGAGAGGCCCGTGCGGCGAGGTGAGCCTAATTGAGCAATATGTTACAAACTGCCAATGCCATGTGCCGCGCGGCGCAGGCGCGCGGCGGCCCCGCGCTCGCACTCCAGCTGCGGTGCTTTGCGCGCTCGCTCGTGCTGCTCGCGCCCGCCGACGGCGCGGGCGGCCCAGGGCGCGAGCTGCCAGCCGGGCGTAGCGCGCCGGCTGCTCACGCGCCCACGCCCGCCGCCGCCGCCGCCGGCAAGCCCGCAGACCGGGAAGCCGCCGGCGGCGCGTCCGCCCCGGGCGGCTGTCCCGGCCCTGCCCCGACGGCTCGCGCCGGCCCTGACCCAAACCCTGACCTCTGGCCGCAGCTGGTGTCGCGCCTGGCCGCGCTGCCGGGCGTGTGGCTGCCGGACGGCTGCACGCCCCCGGTCGGCGGCGCGCCGGCAGGGCTCGACGACGCAGCGCCGCCGGCGGCGCCAGCCCGACTGACGACAGATGCGCGCTGCGTCTGGGTGCGGCTCGGCGCGCTGCGCGCCGCGGTGCGCGTGGCCATGGCGGTGGCGGGCGGGCGCGAGAGCGGCGTCGCTTCCAGGTGATGGGTCCTGCGGCCGGGCGCGCCGGGCGAGCGCGACGGCGCGCGGCTGTGGGAGAGGCTGGCGGGGCGCTGTCGCAGTGTGTGGGGCGTGTTTGGCGGGCGGACGTGGGGCCTTCCATGCGTTGTGCGGCTGCGGGCGGTGCGGCATGCAGGGAGCTGTTGCTGCGGGATACCCAGCCGTTGACACTCCGGGCGGCTCCAGGACTGCTCAGTGTGCTGCTAGCTGTGAAAAGAGGCGCCCTTGCAGCCACTAATATGCGCTGCAGCGCTCTCGACAGTGGGCGGCTGCGTGTGGCTGGGTGCGGTGCGGCGCCGCCTGCGGGCGGCGTCGGGCTGCCTGAACAGGCGCGCGTGTAGCCGGAGGGACTCTCCATGCTCAGGGGTGCTGTGGAGCCTTTGCTGGGTATGCTGCTGTGAGGCGCAAATAAGGCGTGCTGGGCAGGCGGCGCCGGGGCTGGCAGGGCTTGTTTCAGCCGCGCGCGTGCGGCGCGGCGCGCGTGCGCCTTGCCGCTGCCCCGTCGCTCAGGTCCCATTTTGTATCCAGAATTTGTTTGTATTGAGTGTGCGCCAGTCGCGCTAATGCCGCGCCTGGTGGCCCTGTCAGCAACTCTGCTTCACAAATAGATTTGTTACACTACGCAGCCCCAGCTAGGCTGATGAGCGTCGAATCTTCGTAATCACAGCATCAGTCGAATGCATTCAGTAGTGAAGCAGGCCATACCATGCACGTGTGCTTGGCGCATGAACCACCTTCAACACAGCATGCTAATTCTTATTATTATTATTTTTATGAACGTTGTTTAAACTGTTTAGCAGGGTTTGCAGGGCTCCGCTGAAGCCACGACCTTGCGTTCGAGGCTATCTGTTTGCCGAGCAAAGCATTGCCGTTTGCTGCTGCCGTCACCAGGTTCAAGCTTTGCACGCATCCTGTCCAGCATGATGACCGGAACGAGCTTTGCAGTGCGGTGCCCGGCGTGCTCGGTGCCCAGGGGCCTGGCCCTCCGTGCACCCCTGAACAGGAGCCTCGCCACTCGTCAGCAGGGCCTCGCAAGGCTGCAGACGCGCGCGGAGAAGGACTCGTATGAGGTGATTCGCATACATGCCCAAAATAGCTCCAATGTATCGATCTCAGCGTGGATGTTGTACTCAGCGGTCAATGCCTTGCACAAAGCCAGCGTAGCTGAACCTGTAAACCTTCTGTGCGTTTCACCTTGCGCGCTGCGTGTTTTCTGGCAGCGTTGCTCTGACATGGGCGCGCAAGCCAATTCCTAAGAGTTTGCAACGCTGTTTGCAGAAAATTGAGGCGCCTGTCAGGGAGGCCACGAACCCGCCTATCAAGGAGCGCCAGACCGAGTTTGACCAGGCGAGCACCCCATTCAGGACTGTGTTCAGACGCGAGGCTTGACTGCCTCACATTGCAGCGTGATGCTGGCACATCCTCCTGTACACTCAAGGCTGTGCTGGACAGTGTGTTGGTTGTGCAATGTTGCACGATAGCAGAGTGGGAGAGGCCCCTCAAGCGACTGCTCCGCCATGGTAACAGGTCCTGAAGAGCGACGCGCTGAACCCCGACCGTGAGATCCTCGGCACCGAGGTGGGCGTGGCGGACGCGATGCGGTGCGTGCGCTGCCCAAGCCCCCATAGTGCTTGTTTGACAGCAAGTCCGCACACTTGACTCACAGTGAGCTGACACTTGTGTGCCCGTGTGGCAGGTTCCAGGGTACGTTGCCACGGCATGATGATGCGTATCTGCGCGCTTGTTTGTGCTGATACATTGTCATGCTACTGAGGTGCTACTTTGGTTGGATGAAAGCACATATCCGTGTGCCAACGTGAACGCGTTGCGGCTGTGCAGGCGCCCTGCCGGAGGTTGTCAACTCCAGGTGCGGGCCGGTGCTTGGGCCGCTTGCTGATATCGCACCCGTTGCACAGTGCGCAACAGCTGAGCAGCCAATGTGGCGGGCAGGCTGGCGATGCTGGGCTTTGCGCTGGCCGTCGCCGGCTTCAGGGTCAGCGGCAAGAATGTGTGGGAGCAGTTCAAGACGGCGCCGGGTGCGCGCCGCGCATCGCATGCCTCTCAGCATGACGGCAGGACGTGATCTGTCTGTGCACTCCTAACCCTATGCATGTGTGGGCCTCACCTACGCGCTGACGTGTCTGCTCACCTGTTGCCCTTGTTTAGCATAAGTGCATGACGTGGTGCGCGGGGGCTGCTCAGCGAGTAGCCCCCAGCGAGGTTCATCGAACACGAGCACCTGCGTTGGCTCGCGCAAGCCCGTGCCCAGGCGCTTCTGGCACGCCTGACAGAGTACTGCGTACAGGCCCCATTGCGTGCGTGTTTGCGCTCATCACGGTGGCGTCCATCATCCCGGTCGTGCGCGGCGCCGAGCGCCGCAGCTTCCTCTTCTTCAAGTCCGGCCTCGAGGTCTACCTGGGCCGCTGGGCCATGCTGGTCCGCACTGTTTGTACCCACATTCGCACCATGTTCATTTTGCATGGCGGAGAGCATGCGCGCAAGTAGCCATACAGGCGTATGGCGGCTGTGATGCTGAAGGCACACCCTGAGTTTCGATAAGCTGTGAAATGCAACGATCGGGACGTCGTTGTCTTCAGCAGCTCACTGCGCTGATGCTGCCTGCGCAGGGCTTTGTCGGCCTGCTGTGGCTCCCCTTCCTCAACGGTGCGCAGCAGCCCCCTGGCTTAGTAACCATTTGCAACGACACGACGTAGCGCAAGTGCAAACATGTGTGCTGTGCTCTGTGCAGGCTACCAGCTGTACTAGAGGGCCTTCCTCGTCTCTTCCTGGTTCACTTCTCTCGAACGCTCTTTAGTTTAGCAATGCATGCATCAGCTTGCGGCGCAGCACCCTTTGCTGGTCAATAAACGGTTCTGCGCAAGGCTGTTTGCTGTTTGCGCATCAACGCTCACTACGTCCAGCAAAATGGACTAGCGTACCTCATATGGCCATATCTAGGACATGCACTTTTCCAGTGCAGGTTTTTTCTCTTTTGGGACATTGCTCCATGGCATGAGCTCATGCACTTTTTCTCGTGTACAGTGTGCACGGACCAAGTGCCTTAGACGCGCTTTCATTGCAGCCTGGCTGTATGGTGATGCTGATGCGCTTGAAAGGAGTCGGATTGCATGAGAGCTGGCGTGATTGTGGGAGGATGAATGTCGAGAAGAAGGTTTTGCCAACAGCAGGCAAATGATTTTCACTGGCGCTATCCACTGGGGCTGTTAGTGCGTGCGCAAATGATTCTTGGCATGGTTTTTGTGATGATGAGAAGATCATTGTAGATGAGAGGAGCAGGATGCAGAGTGTAAACATGCAGGCGATGCGCTGTTGTGCCTCTCCCGTAAAACGTCAGCAGCAAGCACTTCCCATCGTAACTTGTCGTGTTTGGCGCACATCATGCTGTTGTAAAGGATTAGTGTTGCGAAACAGCACACATACCCAAAGGCCAGGCTCTACAAAGTACAAGGTGACAGCTACAAACATAGACATTCACCAGACAGTGTTTGCCTCCTTGCCACCATGCTCAGCATGCGCGCTGCTGCAGTGTCGTGGCGGGCGTGCAAACAGCAGGTTCTGGCACATGCGGCCCGCCTCGCACGGATAGCCCGCCTCTGCCAGCACCTGCGCATCACGCCAGTGTCGCCGAGACAGGGCTGTCCTATCCGGGTATGTCAGTCATAGCAGATGAGTCTCCAGGGTTGAGGCGCATGCATGTCAAAACAGCAGACCAATGCGCTTGCTGCATATTGACATATGGCACACTGGTGGCGCCTCGCGCATAGCTCAACTGAGCGCGTTAGAAACATGATCCTGTTCAGAGCCCTGTGCTGCTCCCTCTCGTACGTGTGGCTGCATGCTTTGACCTTGGCACACGCATGCACCAAAGTACAGCCCTCTGCTGCGGGCCATGCGTCCGGTGCTCTGCCAGCACCCTCAGTCCGCGCCACGGAAACAGCCTGTCAAAATGCACACACCCGGAGAGATAGGCGTCTGCTTTTCTAACAAAAAGGCTCCAGTGGCGCGCTTTCGTCCCACAGTGGAGGGCCGGGAAGGGGGGTCAGTGCCAGGCGCCCGGGCGCGCCTCGTGGCAGCCGGGCGCCTCGTCGTCGGGCGCGCACGGCGTCAGCTCCACCGCCGCGAGCGCCATGCCGGCCGCCGACGCGGCCGCCCACAGGCGGCCCAGGCCGGCGCCGTGGCCGCGCGTGGCCAGGTACGCCGCCGATGCGTGCACCTCCAGCGCCAGCTGGTCCACGCGCTGCAGGAAGCCGGGGTCGCCCGCCGCGATGTCGTCCGCGAGCGCGTATCTGCATAGGGTAGGGTAGGGTAGGTGTAGCGCTCAAGCACACCTCTATGGGCTGCGACCGTAAGGAACCAAGTCTGGCCGACACACGGTTGTAACTCATTCTATGGGCTGTCAGCTGGCGCGTGGTGCACATGCAGCACATGCAGCGCGCGGTGGTGCACGCGGGCGCCAAGCAGGCCCCTCGCACGGCTAATGGCATGGGGGGATGGCCATGAGCCCGCCGACAGGCAGTCCCAGCCCAGGGGCCCCGGTCGCCAGCCTAACGCTACCTGCAGGAAGCGGCCAGCCTCCATGCGTGCATAACGAGTTGTTGTCATGCAAGCATGTTGCAAGCACATGCTTCACTGAAGGAATCAATATTTTGAGCAATCCTGTGCGTGCTCTAAAGTCCGCCAAGCAGCTCAACCCTGTCACAGGAGTGAAACGAGCGAATTTCGGCAAGTTCCAAGCCTCGCCAGCCGCGGTGCGCGCTCTGGTGCTCTGACAGGGCGGCGCACTCGCAGCCCTCGCAGTCCATTTTAAGCACGGCAAGGTGACCCAGCCGCAGCGCGCGCGCGAGCAGCGGCACGCTCGCCAGGAAGGGCGCCTCGGCGCGCGGCGGGTCGTCGCCGCGCACGCTCGCGCCCAGGCCCAGGAACGCCGAGCGGCGCCCCATGATGTTGGACTGGTAGGGCATCTGCCTCCGCGGCACGCAGCGCCCAGCATCAGCGGCGACCGCTTCTCACATCGGCAAAATGCAGACGCCCCCTCCTGCACCTGGGCACCGTAGGCTCCATGGGTACCAGTGGGACGCCCCTGCAAGCATATGGACCGCGGGCGCCATGGGCACCATCATGGCACCATGCATGGGCACCACGAGCTGCTCGGGCGTGTTGTGCGCGAACAGCATGACAACAGCCGCGAGGCGACCAGCACAGGTGAGGTGGGCCGGGCGCGCGCCGTGGGGTCCAGCCCGAGCCCGGCGCAGCCGTGCCGGGCGGCCAGGTCGTCGTCAAAGCTGAGGTCGTGGCCGATGCCGACCGAGATGGTAATGCAGGGCGCGCCCGGCGCGAGGTACGCGCTGACGTTGCACAGCGTGTGCGCGCCCCAGCCGTGCCCATACGCCGCCGGCTGGCAGCAGGGCAGCGCGTGGTGCCTGTGCCCGGCTGGCACGCGCGCCTGCGCGCAGGGCTGATCAGTGAGCGTCGTGACTTGGAGAACGCGCTACTGGAGCCGAGCCAGGTTGCGAGCCCGGGCTTGGCTTCCTCTTCACTTCATCGCTTCACTGTACTTACTCCTTAACACGCAGCACGCTCTGCGACGATTGGTGTGTACAGACACGCTGCTCAGTGGCCTGGACATACGCAGGTGCGGCGCAGTAAGCTCTGGTTGATGCGCACCTGCGCGGCGACCTTCGCCCTGATGTTGGCGCCCAGCTCCCGCAGGGCCCGCAGCGCGGCGGCTTCGCTCAGGTCGCCTAACGCCTTGACAGGGCTGGCTACCGCCCTGATAGGGCTGGTGTGCCCAGGCGTGGATGCAGCCAGGAGCAGCAACACGGCTACAACTGCCGCTGCAAGGCGCATCGCCGGGCCTGGGCGTACACCGCAGCCAGGGTACTGCCCAGCCGTCTGGCTGCTGCCAAGTGATGACTCTGCCGGGCGAGCTGCTGTGTATCACCAGGTGTATCTGTCCCATCAGCTGCACTGCATGGCACGCGGTGCGTCACACCAGGCAAACAACGTCACTTTGTGGGCACCGCTGACTTATAGTTCACTGTCAGAAAGCCAATATGTGGGAGCTAAGAGACAGTGCGTTGCATGAGATGCGCTTGCTCTGAAGCAGCCCTACGCTGCCTGTGTGCGGTTGCTGTGTGGCTGACAACACCAACGAATACAGGGACCGAGCTGCGGCCACCCTCAGACTGATCAGTCCTGGACCGCTGCAATTTGCATTCATGCACAGCAGGGGATAAGGCCCTGTGAAGATTTGGAACGTGCATTGACAGAGGGGGGTTTTGGAGAACCGCACACGAACGCGACAGCGATCTTTTTGTTTCGCAAATTGAGCTGTTTCAAGGCAACAACGGAGAAGCACCACCACAGAAGTGTTACTTGACTTTATAGGGACTAGACTGGCCAGTGATGCGGTGCGATCGCATTTGCCAACCATGCATCCCGAGGACACGACCCCGCGCAGTAAGGTCACAGGGGTGAAGCTAGAGGTGATGCTGGCTATAATATCGGGCACCTACGGGTCCGGCCGGGCATACACGTGCCATCAGCTGCG